>JACCEC011964808.1_pt1 | contig 22207 bp, 21 predicted proteins | sample 7450121 | NCBI WGS metagenome assembly JACCEC01 (sample SAMN15323455, study PRJNA562643) | freshwater metagenome | isolation source: river surface water | place: USA:Blue River Watershed | collected 2017-08-18 | reverse complement strand
ATTATTCGTTCTGGAGATAAAATTATAATCCCTCGTACACAAGACTTTATTAAATTATCTGGGGCAGTTCGTTTTCCAAAAGTAGCAGAATTTGGAACTATAAATATTCCTGTTCACAATGATAAAAACGCTCGTTTTTATGTAAACAAATACGGAGGAGGTTTTGATAAAAAAGCCAAAAAATCCAAAATTTACGTTGAAAGCCCTGGTGGACAAGCCAAAAGAACAATAAATTTTGGATTATTTAAAATTTATCCTAAAGTACGTGTAGGAGATCATATTTATATCGTTTATAAAGAAGAAAAAATTAAGAAAGAAGAAAATAAAAATCCTATAGATTGGAATGCTGTTATTGAAAAAACCACAATTAAACTAACAGGGTTTGGAACTTTATACGTTTTATTACAAAGAATCAATTTTTAATTTTGGAACAGGAAGTAATTAAAATAGAAGAAATTTACTTAAAATTATTAAAAGGTTTTAAGTTGCTAAAAAGAAATCTATTATTGGTTTTAATATGTTCGTTACTTGGTGGAGTTTTAGCTATGGTGGTAAAGCCCGAACCTAATTACGACGCAAACACATCAATAATATTAAAAAATCAAGGCGAAAATAAAGGAATACTTAACCTTGCCTCTAGATTAGGAATTGGTGGTAAGAGTGCAATTAATTTTGATAAAATTAAAGCCGTAGGATTATCAAGAAATATATTTTCAAAATTATGTACCCACAAAGTTAAAATCAATAATGAATATAATTTTTTAGGGATTCATTTATTAAAATATTATGAATTAGATCAGAAATGGAAAAACAAACCAAATCTGGTTAATGTAAATTTCTCCAAAAATTCTCAAGCTTTAGATACCGTTATTAATACCTTATTTTTAAAGTCAAATAAAAATATTAAAATTGAGGAAAATAAAGAAAAATTAGTTTTGATTAGTGTAAGTTATGAAAATCATGATTTAGCTTTAGAAATTAATAAAGTTTTAACACTATTAATTCTAGAATATTTCGAACGATTTGAATTAGATGAAGATTTTAGAACCAGAACCATTCTTCAAAACAAATTAGATTCTATTAATCAAGAGTTAATTAGTAATGAAAATCAATTTGCTAGATTAAAAGATGAAAGCATAAATACGATTAAATCTAAGGGGTTAGTAGGTTTACAAAACCAACAAAGGAAACTTACTATTTTAAACCAAATGTTTATTGAAGTGACAACTCAATTAGAAATGGTAAATTTTAAAATATTAGATAAAACTTCTTCGTTCGAGATATTAGATCAACCATATGCTCCATTAAAAAAGAATAGTACATCAATAATCACGTATATAATTGGAGGTTTAATTTTTGGTTTCATAATAGGATTATTGATTTCAATTGGTTTTGATTATATTAAAAACATTCATCATAAAGTAAAAGATTTAGTTTAAATGGATGAAAAAGTAAAATCTTTACTTAACAATACCTTAATTTATACTTTGGGTAATTTTGGTTCAAAAATTTTAACTTTTGCTCTATTACCTCTTTACAGTTTTTATTTAAATAAATTAGAATTTGGTAATTACGACTTAATTATCACAACAATTACTTTAGCCGTTCCAATAGTAGGTTTTCAATTTTCGGATGCAATTTTTAGATGGTTAATTAATCACGAAAAAGAAAAAAATGATAAATCAACAATAATAACTAACGGATTGTATATCTTATTATTTTCAATCGGTTTATCTGCAATTTTATTTTGGATATTATCTTTCATATATAAATTACATTCTCCAATATTAATTTACATATTATTTTTAGTTTCTATTATATATCCAGTAATACAGCAAATAATTAGAGGTTTAGGGTTAAACAAATTATTTGCTTTTAGTGGTATTGTATATTCATTTTTTTTGGTTTTATGCACAATTATATTTGTTGTATTCCTAAATTATAAATTAGATGGATTATTATTCTCATCTATTATTGCCAATTTAATGGCTATATTATGGTTAGCTATTAAAGGCAATATAATAACATATTGGGATAAAACTAAATTAAGTTTCAAAGAAATAAAATTAATGATGAATTATTCTTGGCCATTAATTCCAAATACAATAAGTTGGTGGTTGGTGAATTCTGCAAATAAATACATAATTTTATTTTATTTAGGTACAGAATTTAATGGAACATTTGGCTTAGCTAATAGATTTCCAGCATTATTAGTTATGATAAATTCCATATTTATGCTAGCGTGGCAAGAAAGCGCTATTACAAATTTTGATGATGAAAATAGAAAAATATATTTTTCTAAAATTATAGATGGTTTAATGTGGGTACAAATAATAGCAAGCGCCCTATTTGCAATATCATCCGAGTGGATAGTTAAATGTTTTATTGCAAAAGAATTTTATGAAAGTTGGGAAATAATGCCATTTTTATTTTTCGGTGTAGCTTTTTCAACTTTTGCAGGATTTTACGGCACTTTTTATTTAAGCTCAAAAAAAACTAAAGGTGCTTTATATTCTTCAGTAATTGGTGGCTTAATTAATGTTTCTATATGTTATTTATTAATTAACAAATATGGATTACAAAGTGTATCATTTGCAACATTTATTGGATATTTATTTTTATTTATTTTCCGTATATTTCACACTAAAAGATTTATTGAAATTAAATATGATTTTAAAAGTGTTTTTATACTTTCATTAATAACAATAGGTTCTTTAATAATTTCATTAACAAATAATAATACATTAAAAATTGTATTATTAACTTTAATAACTACAATTAGCTATATAAAATATAAATTTATAATCAAAATACTAATTAATAAATTGTCTTTAAAATTAAAAAAATCTAAAAACTAATTATGGAATTTGTAAATAAAGATAGAATTAATAAACTTAAATTATTGATAGAAAAAGAATTAACTCCCTTAATTGATGGAGATTATGCTTTAATTGATGTGCCAAATTATCGAAACATTGGTGACAATCTAATTTGGAAAGGTGAATTAGATTTTTTAAATACTATTCCTTTTAAAAATTTATATTCGGCAAATATGGCAACATATTGGTACAAAAACGTTCCTAAAAACGCTATTATATTATTACAAGGAGGTGGTAATTTTGGGGATATTTATGTAGATAGTCAATTGTTAAGGCTGGAAGTAATCAAACAATTTCCAAACAATAAAATAATAATTTTTCCTCAAACAATTTACTATCAAAACGAAGACATATTAAAAAAACAATCAGAAATTTTTAATGCACATAAAAATTTAATTATATGCGCTAGAGATTCTGAATCCTATAAACGTATTACCAAATATGTAGATTCATCCAAAATAAAATTATTGCCTGATATGGCTTTTTGTATGGATTTAACATCGTATCATGAGCATTCAATAAAAAACAAATTATTGCACATGAAAAGAGTAGATAGAGAATTAAATACGGGATACAATGACGAATTAATTAATCAATTTTTATTAATTGGAAACGAAGGTAAATCTATTGATTTATTGGATTGGCCTTCCTATAGCATGAACAAAACTATCAACAAATTTATTGCTAAAATGGATGCTGTAGAGTATCATTTATCTCATAAAATGGTACGTGTTCCAGTATTTAAACATTTTGTAAATAATGAATTTGGTTTAAATCCAAAATCTAATATGGATAAATATATTAAAACAGGTATTGATTTTTTAAATTCTTACGATAAAATTGCAACCACACGTTTACATGGATTTATTTTGTCTGTTTTATTAAATAAAGAGGTTGGATTTATTGATAATTCATACGGTAAAAACTCAACTTTTTTTAATACATGGATAAGTGATTTTGAGAGAGTATCATTAATTAAAAGCGAATAATGAATAAACAAGATATTTTAGTTTCAGTAATTTTACCCTTATACAATGCCGAAAAATTTATAAAATTGGCAGTGGATAGTGTTTTAAATCAAACATATAAAAATTTCGAACTAATTATTATCAATGATGGCTCTACAGATAATTCGTACAAAATTGTTTCTGAAATATCTGATTCAAGAATTCTTTTAATTAATCAAGAAAATTTAGGATTAGCAGCAACATTAAATAAATGCTTAAAGTTAGCAAAAGGCGATTTGATAGCAAGAATGGATGCAGACGATATTTGCGAACCTAACAGATTAGAATTGCAAGTAAAATGTTTTCAAAAAAATCCTAACCTAGTTTTATTAGGTGGTTCCACTAAATATATTGATGAAAATGGTAAATTAATTGCTCAATCATTTCCTATTGTTGGAAGTAATAATATTAAATATTTTTTATTAAACAAAGGAAATGTTATTGCACACCCAACTGTTATGTTTAAAAAAGAGGCCGTTTTAAAAGCTGGTGGCTATTGTGAAAAAATAGGACAGTATTTTGAGGACCATGATTTATGGGTTTCAATGTTTAAATTAGGTGATTTTGAAAATTTAGAAACGCCTATTTTACAATACCGATTAACTCCTGGATCTATTTCTGGAATAAGGTTAGAAAATGATGATTTTAACACTAAAGTTTTAGCGTTTTTAAATAAAAAACATAATGGAAAAACACAAGATTTTAATCTAATATCTGAAAGAAAAATTAATCTTGCTAAAATAACTCAAGAAGAAAAGATTAGATTATTTAATAATGGCATTTTAAGTTTAAAAAAGAGCGAAAATAAAATGAAACTAATTCTAAATAGTATCCCTTTCTTAAGTTTAAAAAATAAATTAAAATTGTTATCAACCATTAGAACTAAAATTTAATGCTAAATTTACGATTAATATCTATTTTTGAACTTGTTATTTGTTTAATTGCATTTAATTTTTTTCCTGATAATTTTAGGTATTTTATCTTTTTACCAATAATAAACTACATCTTACTAACCATAAAATCTAGGCATAATTTACCGCTAACTTTATTTTTTATTTATGCTATAATTTTTTACTTATATTTAATTCCAAGATTTATTTTTGATTTACCTATAGTTTATTATTTTCAATATGACGATATTTACTTTTACAACAAAAGTTTATTAGTTATAATAATATATCTTTTAAGCCTAATGTTTTTTGTTAAACCTTTTGATAAAGATTTTAAATTTCCAGAGTATAGCAATTTTTTTGGAGGTAATAATAAAATTGTAGTTATAAACTGTTTAATCATGTTAAGTATTTACCTTTTTGGTTTTTCAGGTAAAAATATTACAGATGATGTAAAGTATGGAACAGAAGATTTTGGTGAAAAATCCGTTTTTACCGAATATTTTATTTTGTTTTTAATAATCGCATTAGTACATACAAAAAATCATCTTATTAAGTGGGGAATAATTTTATTTTCAGTATTAATGATGGTGAAATGTGTTTTGTACGGAAGTAGAGTTTCTGCACTATTAATTCTTTTAACCATATTTGCTATAGAATTCGCCAATCGTTTTTCGGTAAAAACAGTTATTATTAGTGCTTTTATTGGTATTTTAGTAATGAATCTATTAGGTATTTTAAGGGAACAAAGCGATAAAGAATTAAATTTTCAATCTCTAGCGCGAGTTAATCCTGATAATATAATGGCTTCAACGCAATCAAATATGTTTTATGGTTCTGTTTGTTTTGTTGGATTATTAGATGATGAGGTTTTTACAATTGAAACGAGAGTAAAAGCATTTGTAGGATTTATAATCAGATTATTTTTACCTTCAAAACTCTCATTCGAAGAGGGTTCATTAACAGATTATGGACAAAAATTTACCGATTGGGGAGGAGGAGCTCACCCAGCAACATATTTTTATGTTTGGTTTGGTTGGTTAGGTCCTGTAATTTTTGGTTGGATTATTGCTAAATTGATGAACTTGTTAAAAAACGAACAAATAAATAAATATTGGATGTTTGTAGCTTTAATTTTAATTATAACAGTTCCAAGATGGTATGGTTACGAACCAGGAATTATTTTTAAAATGTCGTGGGTTGGATTAGTTATTTTAATTGTTTTAGAAAATATGTTATTTAAGTTTAGTAAAAAAGAACATGAACATACTAGTTAATTTAGCTACCTTAAAAAAAGGAGGCGGACAAAATGTGGGATTAAATTTTATTTATAGTATTTGCAACACTAATTATAATAATTATAATTTTTATTTTGTTGTTGTAAAAAATTCGGATATTCATAAAACATTAGTAAAAAATGCTGTAAATAATATCTTTTTTATGCCTAGTAATCCTATTAAAAGAATGTTAATGGAAATTTTAAAAGGAAAAAAAATTATTAGCGAAAATAAAATAGATATAATCTACAGTTATTTTGGCTATGGTTTATATCCAAAAAAATGTCCTCAAATAAGTGGCTCGGCAGACTCAAATTTATTTTTTCCTGAAATTGATTTTTGGAATCATTATTCTGGTATAAAACGATTTATTAAAGATCTTATCGATAAATATCGTATTTGGGGTTTAAAAAATGCAACAGCTGTAATTTTTGAGAATGAAGCTATGCTACAAAGAGGTGTAAAATTGTTTAATCTAAAAAAAACAATTTTCATTAAACCCTCAGTTTCCGAAATTAAAGATGTAACAGATTTTAAACTACCCACTACAATTCAAAATCAAAAAAAAGGATTGTTTTTTTGTGGATGGCAAAAAAACAAAAATTATTTATTTATACCAGAAATTGCTGCTGAACTTAAACGAAATAAAATCGATTTTCATTTTGTATTTACAGCTCCTTTAAATCAATCCTTTGAACATTTAGAATTTTTAGAGTTAATAAAAAAACTAAATGTTGAAGATATGATTTCTATTATTGGTTCTATAAATAAATCACAAATACCTTCTTTATACGCTTCTGTAGATTATGTTTTTTTATTAAGTAAGCTGGAAAGTTTTAGTAATAATATTATTGAATCTTGGTTTTATAAAAAATTATTAATAGTTGCTAACGAGGATTGGGCAAAATCTATTTGTAAAGACGCTGCATTTTATGTTGATATTGATTCAGCAAAATCTGTATCGAAAAAATTATTAACCCTATTAAATAACGAGGAGTTATACCAAAAAATAATTTCTGAAGGAAATGAAGAATTAAGTAAATATCCTACTATTTATGAAAAAACAAAGCAAGAATTAGATTATATAAGAAAAATTTATGAAGAAAACATTTAAAAGTATTATTGTAATTTCATACGAATTTGTAATGAATGTTTTATTTTCGTTACCTCGTTACAGGTTTTTTATATTTTTTAAAAAAACTTTGTTACAAATAATGGGTGCAAAAATTGGAAAAAATGTTCATATTTATCCTGGGGTATGGATTACTCCTGGTAGAAATTTAACTATTGAGGATGAAGTTGATTTAGCCAAAGATGTGTTAATAACAACAACTGGAGGTGTATTTATAGGTAAAAAAACTTTGGTGGGATATCGCACACAAATTTTATCTTCTAATCATACTATTCCTCGTGTTGGTGAAGCTTTTCCAATTTCTGGTGATAGTCATAAACCAATTTATATCGCTAATGATGTTTGGATTGGTGCCAATTGTATTATTACTGCTGGAGTAAAAATTGATGAAGGAGCAGTTATTGCTGCTGGAAGTGTTGTTACTAAAGATGTACCTAAAAATGCGATAGTAGGAGGAGTTCCTGCAAAATTAATAAGATATAGAGATTAAAAATTTAATTATGAGAGAATATCAAGTTTGTACAAATTGTGTAATGGACACTACGGATAGTAAAATTACTTTTGATGATAAAGGTGTTTGTGATCATTGTAATACCTATTATGATAAAATTTTACCTAATTGGCACCCAAATGAAAAAGGACAAGCGGAATTAGATAAAATTGTTGAAGGTATTAAAAAGGAAGGAAAAGGGAAAGATTTTGATTGTATAATCGGTATGAGCGGTGGTATTGATAGCTCATACTTGTTATATTTAGCAAAAGAAAAATTAGGCTTACGTCCGTTAGTTTTTCATGTGGATGCTGGATGGAATTCTCAAATTGCAGTAAATAACATAGAGCGTATTGTAGATAAATTAAAATTGGATTTATATACCCATGTAATTAATTGGGAGGAAATGAAGGATTTACAATTGGCATTTTTTAAGTCTGGTGTACCTCATGTTGACACTCCTCAGGATCATGCATTTTTTGCAACAATGTACGATTTTGCTTCTAAACACAATATTAAACATATTTTAACAGGTGGTAATTATTCTACCGAGTGTGTAAGAAATCCTATGGAATGGATGTATTTTCAATCAGACTCTATTCAATTAAAAGATATTCATAAAAAATTTGGAAAGAAAAAATTAAAGGAATTTCCAGTTACCAATATTTTATGGCACAAAGTTTATTTGCCTTATTTTAAAGGTATTAAAGTATATCGCCCACTGGATTTTATGCCATATCATAAAGAAGATGCAAAAAAAGAATTACAAGAAAAATTTGGATGGCAACCTTATCCTCAAAAACATTTCGAATCGCGTTTTACTAAATTTTACGAAAGTTATTGGTTGTTCGAACGATTTGGTTATGATGTAAGAAAAGTTCAATTTTCGAGCTTGATTTTAACAAATCAAATGACTAGAGAAGAGGCTTTGGAGGAACTCAAAAAATTACCTTACGATAAAGAAAATATTCACCACGAATTTGAATTTATTGCAGATAAATTAGAGATTTCTGTTGAGGAGTTACAATCCTATTTAAAAGCTCCTCTTAAAACCTACAAGGATTATAAATCGCAAGAAAATGTTTATAAATATGGTGCTAAAGTTATGCGTGCTTTAGGATTAGAAAAAGGTGGAAAAAGATAATATGATTGGTATTATTAATTATGGTTTAGGCAATGTACAGGCCTTTGCTAATATTTATAAAAATTTAAACTTAAATTATCAATTAGTTGATAACGAAGAAGATATTTTAAAATGTAGCAAATTAGTTTTTCCTGGTGTTGGTCATTTTGATCATGCAATGACTTTATTTAATGATTCGGGCTTAAAAAATGTAATCGAACAAAAAGTTTTAATAGATAAAACGCCTATAATTGGGATATGTGTAGGAATGCAAATGTTAGCAAAATCTAGTGAAGAAGGGGTTTTACCAGGTTTAGGTTGGATTGATGGTGAAGTTAAAAAGTTTAGTACTGAGAATTTAACACACAAATCAAAATTACCACAAATGGGATGGAATACAATTCAGCATTCTGGAACTCATTCTATTTTCAACAATATCCCATCAGATTCAAGATTTTATTTTTTACATTCTTACTATTTTAAATGTACATCCGAAAGTAATGTTTTATGTACTACCAATTATGGCATCAATTATCATAGTGCAGTTTTTAAAGATAATATTTACGGTGTGCAATTTCACCCAGAAAAAAGTCATCAAAATGGTGTGCAACTTTTACAAAATTTCGCAAACTTATAAGTATGTTACAATCCAGAATTATTCCGTGTTTATTAATTCATAATAAAGGATTAGTTAAAACTGTAAAGTTTAAAGATGCAAAATATGTTGGCGACCCTTTAAACGCTGTTAAAATTTATAACGAAAAAGAATCCGACGAATTAATTGTGTTGGATATTGATGCATCGGTTGAAAAAAATGAACCAGATTACAAATTAATTGAGCGTTTAGCTTTACAATGTCGTATGCCTTTGTGCTACGGTGGTGGAATAAAAACTGTAGAACAAGCTTTAAAAATTTTTAGTTTGGGTGTAGAAAAAATCGCTTTAAGTTCTGCAGCTATTGAAAATCCAAATTTAATCTCCCAATTAGCCGATAAAGTTGGTAAACAAAGTGTTGTGGTGGTTATTGATGCTAAAAAAAAGTTGCTAAGTTCTAAATACGAAGTGTATATGCACAACGCTAAAAAATCTACAGGGTTGAATGCTGTAGATTGGGCAAAAAAAGTAGAAGATTTAGGCGCTGGTGAAATTGTTATCAACTGTATTGATAACGATGGTTTAATGACAGGTTATGATTTAAATTTAATTGATAAAATTCGTGAGGTAACCAATATTCCTTTAACCGTTTTAGGTGGAGCTGGAAGTTACGAAGATTTCAATAATCTCATCCGTAAATATCAAGTTTTGGGTTTGGCTGCCGGAAGTTTTTTTGTTTTTAAAGGGAAATATCGAGCAGTTTTAATTAACTACCCAAATTTAGAGGAAAAATTAAGTATTTTGAAAGTTTAAAATTTTACAAAAATGAAACAAATTATACAAGATTTAAAAAACGGGGATACCATTTTGGAAGAGGTTCCGGCACCAGGTGTAAAAAGCGGTCAGGTTTTGATACAAACAACAAAAAGTTTAGTATCACTGGGAACAGAAAGAATGTTAGTGGAGTTCGGAAAAGCTAATTTTATACAAAAAGCGCGTCAGCAACCCGATAAAGTAAAAGAGGTTTTAAATAAAATAAAAACGGATGGTTTACAACCTACCATTAATGCAGTTTTTAATAAATTAGGACAGCCTTTACCCTTAGGTTATTGTAATGTAGGTAGAGTTATTGCGGTTGGAAAAGGAGTAGAAGAATTTAAGGTAGGTGATAGAGTTGCATCTAACGGTCATCATGCAGAGTATGTAAGTGTTCCCAAAAATTTAGTAGCTAAAATTCCGGATGAAGTAAGTGATGAAGAGGCGGCTTTTACAGTTATTGGCGCAATTGGCTTGCAAGGAATACGATTAATTAATCCAACTTTTGGAGAAACTGTTGTAGTTATTGGCTTGGGTTTAATAGGTTTAATTACAGTGCAATTACTTAAAGCGAATGGATGTAAAGTTATCGGAGTTGATTTTGATGCGCAAAAAGTGGCTTTAGCTAAAGGTTTTGGAGTTGATGCAATTAATCCTGCTGAGGGTACTGATCCTGTAGCCTATGTTGTTCAAGCAACCAAAGATATTGGTGCGGATGGCGTGGTGATTACTGCATCTAGTAAAAGTAACGATATTATTAGTCAGGCTGCAAAAATGAGCCGTAAAAAAGGACGTATTGTTTTAGTAGGCGTTATTGGTTTAGATATTAGTAGAGCAGATTTTTTTGAAAAAGAATTGAGTTTTCAGGTTTCAGCTTCATACGGACCAGGTAGATATGATGAAAACTACGAGCAAAAAGGAAATGATTACCCAATTGGGTATGTTCGTTGGACCGAAAAAAGAAATTTTGAAGCTGTTTTAAATGCTTTAGCCCATAAAAGTGTACAAGTAAATAGCTTAATTACCGAGCGTGTTGCTTTAGAAGATTACCAGCAAATTTATGGAGATATGGGCGGGGGAAAATCCATTGCATCTATAATTGAATATCCAGAAAAATTTGATTTGCCATCCAGAAATATTCAAATACATTCACATAATTTTAGTGGCTCAAAAGGTGTTGTAGGTATTATTGGCGCAGGAAATTTTACATCTGCAATGATTTTACCTTGTTTGAAAAAAACTCCTGCAAAATTGAAATATATTGCTAGTTCGGGAGGTTTATCTGGAACTACAATGGCTAAAAAGTTTAGTATAGCTCAATCCACTACAGATTATCAAAATATTTTAAAGGACTCCGAAGTAGATTTGGTAATGGTTACCACTCGCCATAATGCTCATGCAAACATGGTAATTGAAGCCTTACAAGCTAATAAACACGTTTTTGTAGAAAAACCTTTAGCTTTAAATCAGGACGAATTGGATGCAATAGTTGCACAACACCAAAAAGGTAAAGCTACAATAAATGTTGGTTTTAATCGCCGATTTGCTCCTTTGGCTAAAAAAATGAAACAATTATTGGGTAACAGCAATACACCAATGAATATTATTGCAACTATGAATGCAGGATTTATTCCTCCAAATGTTTGGGTGCACGATATGGAAGTGGGTGGAGGTAGAATTATTGGTGAAGCTTGTCATTTCATCGATTTAATTTCTTATTTATGCGATTCTCATGTGGTATCTGTTTGTATGAATGCAATGGGCGAAAATCCTGAGGAAAATACTGATAATGCTACCATTTTATTAAAATATGCCAATGGTACAAATGCTGTAATTAATTATTTTGCCAATGGTAGTAAAGCTTATTCCAAAGAACGTGTAGAGGTTTTTCATCAAAACCGTACTTTAATAATGGACAATTGGCGTAAGTTAAAAGGATTTGGTTTTAAAGGAAATAGCGATGCTTCATCCGGACAAGATAAAGGACATCAAAATCAGTTTAATTTATTGATAGAAAGAGTATTAACTGGGGGAGAAGCAATTGTACCTTTGGATAGTATAGTAAATACCACTAAAGCGTCTTTTGCTGCTATCGAAAGCTTAAAAACAGGTGAGTGGATTAAATTGTAAATTCAAAAATTATTTTTAACATTTTGAATCAATTTAACAAAAAAATAATTGCAATTGATGCCACCCGAAACAAATCTGGTGGCTCAGTTTTACATATAATTAGTTTGTTAAAATATTTTCAGCCAAACTATTATGATATTGAAACAATACATTTATTTGCTTACAAAAACTTATTAAACCAAATACCTAATTATCCTTGGTTGGAAAAACACGAACCTCATCAAACTAAAAAAAATATAATTTCACAATTGTTTTGGCAAAAATATATTTTCCCAAAAGAGCTTAAAAATATTGGTTGTGATTTGTTATTTAGTACTTCTGGTGGTAGTTTGTGCAGATTTAAACCCTTTGTAACAATGAGTAGAGAATTGTTATCGTTTAACCAAAGGGTTTTAAAAAGATATCAATTTTCTGTAAGATGGTTAAGACTCATTTTTTTAAGATATATTCAATTATCATCTTTTAAAAAAGCGGATGGAATTATTTTTTTAAATGATTATGCCTTTAGTGTAATTTCTAGCTATCAAAAAATAAATTGTGATTACACAATTATTAATCATGGGGTTTCCCAAATATTTAATTTTGAACCAAGGTTAAAAAATGACTTACAATCTGCAAATGAAATTGTTGTAAGTTATGTATCTAATGCCGAATTGTATAAAAATATTGACCAAGTAATAAAAGCTGTTTATCTTTTAATACAAGAAACAAAATTACCTTATAAACTAAAACTTTTAGGTGCTAAAAATGGGCACAAAAATGCATTAAAAATAATTTATGAATACATTAATTTATACGATCCTAATTTAAATTTCATACAAATTACAGATAAATTATCACATCAAGAATTGGTTGATTATTTATCTCAAACCGATATTATCGTTTTTGCATCATCTGTGGAAAATATGCCAAATACTTTAATGGAAGGGATGGCTTGTAAATTACCTATTATTTGTTCCAATATTTCTCCAATGCCCGAAACTGTTGGAGAAGGTGCTATATTTGTGAATCCCGAAAATCCTGAAGATATAAAAAATGCAATTTTTAAATACACCTTTGATTATAATTTAAGGGTTAGTAACGCAAATAAAGCATTTGAGAATAGTAAAAAGTTTTCATGGGAAAAAACATCAAAAGATACATTTACTTACTTACAACATATTTTAAACAACCATATCAAATCTAAAAATGTCGGTTAATAAGTTAAAATTTTTATTTTTTTTAAGCGACAAATGGTTTAATATATTATTGTTTTACTACAATAATATCAAGCTAAAACATCCTTTGTATATTTTAAATTTTAAAAATCCAACAACCTTTCACGAAAAAATTTTATGGCTTAAAATGTATTATCGTGTGCCAAACCATACTGTTTATTCGGATAAAATTAAGGTTAGACAATATTTAAATAATTTATTTGAAATAGATTACTCCGTCCCTTTAATTAAAGTTTATGATAAGGTTGAGGAAATAAATTTTAATGATCTTCCTAACGAATACATCTTAAAATGTAATCATGGTTCATCCATGAATATTATTGTTAGAAATAATGGAACGATTAATCAAAACCAAATAAAAAATCAATTAAATAATTGGTTAAAAACCGATTATGGTTTAATTGGTAGAGAGTACCAATATAAAAACATAGAACGTAAAATTTTGATTGAAAAACTTATAAATCATGATGAAAATGATACTTTAATTGATTATAAATTATTTATGTTCAATGGTAAGCTTAAATTAATTCAGTTAATATTAAAAGAGAATGGTGTTGAAAAAAAGAATTTTTACGACGAAAATTGGAATTTATTAGATTTACAAACTACGAACACACCTGTTTCAACCAACGTAAAAACATCTATACATTTTGATAAAATGTTAACGATTGCTGAAAAAGTAGCAGAAAATTTTTATCATATCAGAGTAGATTTTTACGCTTTAGGAGATGAATTTTATTTTAGCGAATTAACTTTCCACGATAGTGGAGGTTTTAATGGTTTTAATAAATTATCTTGGGATTTAAAATTAGGGAAAGAACTAAATATTCCTATTGAAAGCAAAAAACAAAGGGACTTTTAGTCCCTTTGTTTTTTACCTAACATTCTGTTTTAATATTATTTAGCTCTATTTAATGGTTTTTTCAAGTTTTTAGCCACCACTAAATCGGCTTTTAAATGCCCAAACAATAAATCTGTTTTTAATCTAATAGGCACTTTATTTTCGTCATCGCTTAACCAAATATTCATATCTTCTTTTTCCTTAAAAACTCTCCCTTCTTGAACTATCGGCATAAATTTTAAGGTGTTAAATTTTCCAAACGAAGTAGAAATTTCCTCTTTACCTAAAAATTTAACTTGTAAATTATGATTTTCGAAATCGAAAAAAGTAGGTATTGTAAAAATATCACCAGGTTTTGCTTTACTAAAATCCATGGTTCTACAATAGTAAAAAGCACCTAATAAATCTTGCGCATTTTCATTAATACTATACTCTTTACCTTCTATTTTAGCTACATTTTTATGTTGCAAATAACTTATAGATTGGTGCATTTTAAACCCATCTTCATCTACTTTACGCACTGCATACCAAGGAAACATTGCTTGATTATCCATGTAGCTCTCGTATCTATCATCCACTTTAAACAACCAATTAAATCCACCTAAAGTTTTTCCTGTACCTATCATGTGGTAAGTTGGTCGGTTTCTAAACTCCTTTTTTTCATCTGTAATTTCCATTACAATTTTAGCACAGTTAATAAAGCTGTACGATAACACAAACTCTAAACGTTCCCCTCTTACAAAAGGGATATTGTTTACTGTTCTAAACTCTCTTTCTGGATTTGAAAAAACAGATAAACTAAATAAAACCGAAATACTCCATACAATTGCTTTCATAATAATTAATTTTAGTAGTAGTAAATTGTACTTTTCAAATTTTATACCATAATTTTACATCAATACAATTAACTATGCATTGGATTTTACATATTGATACGGCAACAACTTGGTGCTCGGTTGCACTTAGTAAAGATAATCAACAAATTGCATTAAAGGAAGCTTGCTCCAACGAAAATGGAAAATATATCCACTCGGAAAAATTACATATATTTATTCACGAAATTTTAACCGAAAATCAACTTTCTCCTAAAAACCTGAGTGCGATAAGTGTAAGTAATGGACCGGGAAGTTACACCGGATTACGTATTGGAATGGCTACAGCAAAAGGTTTAGCTGCGGGATTAAATATTCCCATAATTACTTTAGATACTTTACAAACGATGTGTGTTGCAGCACAAAAAAAAGGTCCGTTTACCTATTTTTTGCCTTTGATTGATGCACGAAGAATGGAATATTTTAGTGCGGTTTACAAAAATGATTTAAGCGAATATAAAGGTTTATTTAGTTTGATTTTAACAGAATTAAATGATTTTGAAATCAATGATTTTTGCTTTTTTGGCGACGGTGCAGATAAAGGAAAAGAAATTTTAGAAGCTAAAGGTGGAAAATTTATTTCAAACATTCATTGTTCGGCTAGTAATTTAATCGATTTAGCTTATCAAAAGTTTTTAATCCAAGATTTTGCCAACCCAATCTTTTCCGAACCTTTGTATGGAAAAGAATTTATTGCGGGAACACCTAAAAAAAAACTTTAATTTAGTTTTTTATAAAAGTTTTTGCTGTTTTTTTTGACTTTTAGAATATAGATTACGATATTCACAAAAAATTTATTTAACGTTAAATCTCACTTTCAAATATACAAAATCATGAAAAAATTTATTTTTGGAATTACAGTACTTTCTGTTTTAGCATCATGTAAGCAAAATAAAGATGAAAACACAAAATTAACTTTTGATATGTGGACACAAGATGTCCAAAACATTGTTGTTAGTGAAGAAGGAATTATCAGAGGTATGGAATTGGGCTTGCCTGGTACTCAAATTAACAAAGAGTTGGCTAAGCTAGAAGTTAAGGAAGATAATTACGCTTATTTTCAGGCAGATTTAAACGCTGCCGAATTTTTTGATATTGAATATTTTATGGTAGAAGACACCTTAAAAAAGGTTGAAATTGAAATTTATCCATCCAACGACAGCAGAACACCCCAATTATTGGTTGAATTGGAAAGTTATTTCGAAAATAAATTTGGAAACTCAATGCAAGGTTTTGATGATTTTAAAATTTGGAATGTTAAAAATAGTAGAGGAAAAAATGTTACAGTTGGAGTACGTTACGAAATACCTGTTGCTGCTAACGAGGTAAGCAAAGTAAAAATTAAAGCGGAATTAACCGAGTGGTAATCTTTATTTAAATTTTGTATGTTCAAGTTTTTATTTGTGAGCTTAAGTTTTGTTTTTTTAATTCATTCGTGTACACCCGAAAATAGATTGTACTCGGAACGCCAAGAATTATCGCCTAATTTGGAATGGGTGGGAAGCGATGTTAAAACTTTTAAATTTTCAACAAAAGAAGCAGATTTAAACTATACTGTAAACTTTGAATTACGCTTTGTTACTGGTTATCCTTTTAAAACTTTAAATGTTTTGGCTGATATTATTTCGCCAAGTGGAGAAGTTATACAAAAAGAATATACATTAAAAATTAAGGATGATGAAGGGAATTATATTGGCGAAGCAGGTATGGATTTATGGGATAGTAAACATTTAGTGGATACACAATTAAACTTACAAGAAATTGGTGAATATACCATAAAACTAAAGCACAACATGGCTATGGATCCTTTACCTTACGTAATGGTACTTGGTGTTATAATAGATAAAAACAAATAAACTAGCATGTTTGGCAAAACTTCTTCATGGGTAAATTACCTTTTTATTTTTGTGGTAATTTGCCTTTTTTTATGGCCTTTAAGTTTTTTTATATACGTAAGCAAATGGGATAATATCGATTGTTATCTCCCCTATCGTTATTTTGTTAGCGATATGTTGCACAATGGTGTTTTACCATTTTGGAACCCTTACCAACAAATGGGCATTCCAAGTTACAGCGAAACCCAAAATGGAATGTATAGCCCAATTGTTTGGTTTTTAATGCTTTTTGGAAAATACACTTCAATTTCTTTAACTATCGAATTATTAATTTATTACATTTTGGCTGGAGTTGGAATGTTTAAAATTATATCCTTATTTAGTAAAGATACGCACGTGCAATTTTTTGGCGCATTTAGTTTTGTGTTTTCTGGATTTATGATGGGCACATCACAAATCATGATTTTTGTTGCAGGGATAGCACTTTTACCTTGGATTATATATTACCTAACCAAATTATTAAACAATTACCACTGGAAAGATGCCTTAAAATTAGTATTGGTTTTAGCTTTGCAAATCACTAGTGCTAGTCCGGCTTACACCATTATTTTAGTTTATATTTTGTCTTTTTATTTTATTTTTTTCAGTATCAAAAATTGGGGCAAAGTATCTATTAAAAAAAATATTTTCCAAACAACTGGAGCAGCTATTATTACCTTAGCAATTTTAAGTCCTTATATTATAGCCATTTTCGAGTTTATTCCATATATGGGAAGAGCAAGTAAATTAAAATATGGCGATTTTTTACTCGAAAACTCCTATCGAATTGGTAATTTTATTTCCTTAATATCTCCTACAGCAACACTAGCAAATTCCAATTTATTTGAAGGAACAGATTTAACCATGCGAAGTTCCTACATCGGTTTAATGCCTTTAATTTTTGTGATTTTCACTTTAAAATTTTACCGTAATTTTTGGGTGATAACCTTATGGATTTGTGCAATTTTATTTGTTTTACTAAGCATGGGAAAATATACGCCATTGTACAAATTCATGTATGATTATGTTCCAGGTTTTGGACTATTTCGTCATCCAGCATTTTTCCGTTCCTATCTTATTTTTATTTTGGTTATTTTGGGAACATATGGATTTCATAAATTCAAAACACAGGAAAATAGTACTTTTTTAAAATACAGTTTATATAGTTTAGGTATTTTATTTTTAGGTTTATTTGCTGCCGCTGTTTGGGAACCTTATGGAAACGAATTAAAAAGTTATTTAAGCAATTGGGACAAAACGAGTCCAACAACTCAATACGCTATGCGCACCTATATTTTGGTTAACGCATTTATTATACTTTGTTTATTTTTAGTTTTTTACAACTGGTTTAAACAAAAAAAACAATTAAAAAGAGTTATTCTTATTTTCACTTTAATCGAATTAGGAATTTATGTACAATTAACAAGTTCATACACCTTACATTATAATTTAAAACAAAGCGATTTTATTCATTTTTTTAATCAACTACCCAACGATATTCATCAGGAATCAGCTCAAAAACCTTATCATTTAAACGTTGAGGATTACCAACCTAAACAAGAAGGAATTTGGCGTAATACTGCAACTTTTGCAAAATCTCTTACCACAAACGCTCATAATCAGGCGCAATTTAAAGGATTTAATATTATCGAAGAAAATAAAGGTTTAGAAATAACTTCGCAAAATCCTTTGTTTTACGATATTAATAAAAAGGTAAATATAGATACCGTAAATGTACTTCAAAGTAATTTAGTTTGGCGTTGGGAAAATAGGCATCCACTAACTGTAAATCCTGAAAATTTGCTGATTACTCAAAGTGCAATTGGTTATAATCAATTTACAGCAAAGGTAGATAATACAAGCAATCAAACAGATATTTTGGTAATTAATCAAAATTATCATCATTTATGGAAAGCTTACATCAACCAAAAGCCTGTACAAATTTACCCAATAAACGATGCGCTTATGGCTATAGAAATTCCAGCTAATACTAAAGCGGATGTTTTGTTTGAATTTGAAAGTACAAATGCTAAAAAATTTATCATTTATTCATTATTGTTATATGTATTGCTAATTTTTGCAATTTTTACAAAAACAAACAATTTTTATTATTTTCGCACTCATGATAAATAACGAAGAACTTTTTAAAAAAATCGTAGCTCATTGTAAGGAGTACGGTTTTGTGTTTCCTTCATCGGAAATATATGATGGATTAAGCGCTGTGTACGATTACGGACAAAATGGTACGGAGTTAAAACGCAATATTCGCGAGTATTGGTGGAGTGCAATGGTAAAATTGCATGATAATATTGTAGGTATCGACGCGGCAATTTTTATGCATCCTACTACTTGGAAAGCTTCCGGACATGTAGATGCTTTCAATGATCCAATGGTGGATAACAAGGACTCCAAAAAAAGATACCGTGCTGATGTTTTAGTTGAAGAATATATCGCCAATAAATTAAAGGCTAAAATTGATAAAGAAGTAGAAAAAGCTGCAGAAAGATTTGGTAGTGCTTTCGATAAAAATCAGTTCCTACAAACCAATCCTAGAGTTTTAGAATATAATGCTAAGATTGCTGAAGTAGAAGCTCGAATGAAAAAAGCAATGGAGGAGGAAAATTTAGCCGATTTTAAACAATTAATTGAGGATTTAAATATTGTTTGTCCGGTTAGCGGAACTTGTAATTGGACAGATGTAAGACAATTTAACCTAATGTTTGCTACCGAAATTGGTTCTGTAAGTGAGGAAGCAAACAAAATTTATTTACGCCCCGAAACAGCTCAAGGAATATTCGTGAATTTTTTAAACGTTCAGAAAACTGGGCGAATGAAAATCCCTTTTGGTATTGCGCAAATTGGTAAAGCTTTCCGTAATGAAATAGTTGCTCGACAATTTATTTTCCGTATGCGCGAGTTTGAGCAAATGGAAATGCAATATTTTGTGCGCCCAGGAGATGAAATTCAGTGGTACGATTACTGGAAAAATCAGCGTATGAAATGGCATAAATTATTGGGATTTGATGATAATTCATACCAATTTCACGACCATTTAAAATTAGCGCATTATGCTAATGCTGCTTGTGATATCGAATTTAAATTTCCTTTTGGATTTAAAGAGTTAGAAGGAATTCATTCTCGTACAGATTTCGATTTATCTAGCCATCAGGAATTTGCTAAGAAAAAATTACAATATTTTGATCCAGAGGAAAATCAAAATTATGTTCCTTATGTAGTAGAAACTTCTGTTGGTTTAGACAGGATGTTTTTAGCGGTAGTATCCAAAGCATATCAGGAGGAAGAATTAGAGGATGGAAGTACGCGTGTGGTTTTAAAATTCCCTGCCTTTTTAGCGCCTTACAAAGTGGCAATTTTACCTTTAACCAAAAAAGATGGTTTGCCTGCTAAAGCAAAACAAATAATGAATGCTTTAAAGTTGGATTACAACTGTTATTACGAGGAAAAAGATGCTATTGGTAAGCGTTACCGCCGCCAAGATGCTATTGGTACTCCATTTTGTATTACTGTAGATCATCAAACTTTAGAGGATAATACAGTTACAATCCGCGATAGAGATACCATGGAACAACAACGTATAAATATTGATATGTTGAGTAAAATACTAGACGAAAAAGTAAGTATGAAAAAGATACTGAAACAATTAGCCTAAAACATACATGCACGAATAAGTATTAATCTTTCTAAAATTAAAGTATGAGTTCACAAGATGTACGCTGGAAACAACGCTTTAATAATTTTTTGAAAGCATTTTTTAAATTAGAAGAAGCCGTTTTGAAAATCAAAGTGGAATATCAGATTAATGAAGATGGTACCATTAATAAAGATAGCTTTTTAGATGACATTATTAAAGAAGGATTAATACAACGTTTTGAGTACACGCATGAATTAGCATGGAATGTTATGAAGGATTTTTTAGTAAATGCCGGAAACAACAACATTTTTGGTTCAAAAGATGCTACTAGGGAAGCTTTTGCTGCGGGCTTAATTAAAAATGGTGAGGTTTGGATGGATATGATTAAAAGTCGTAATAAAACTTCGCATACCTACAACGAAGAAACAGCTGATGATATATTTATGAAAATCGTTCACGAATACCATCAGGAGTTTAATCAATTTAAAAACAGAATGGAAGAATTGGAAAATGGTGAACAACAAAAACTATGATGAATTTTGGATTAAAAACAGCTACCATCCAAGCAATTCGGGAAGTTTTTAAACTACACCATGAAGTGGAAAAAGCCATTTTATATGGCTCTAGAGCGATTGGCAATTACCGCCTAGGTTCCGATATTGACCTTACCTTAGTAGGAGAAAAGCTAAACCTAACTACACTACAAAAAATAGAAGATGAATTAGACGACCTCTTATTACCTTATAAAATAGATTTATCATTGCATAAGCATATCGAGAAAAAGGAACTTCTTGAACATATTCAACGTGTAGGAAAAGTTTTTTTTGAAAAAATGAATTAGTAAAATTCTAAGATATTGATTAAAAACATATCAAGAACTGTTAAATGAGAATAATTATTTGGGCGTGGTTGATAGTAAGAAAAGAGCAAAGCCTTTTGGCTTTATGATACATTACCTATAGCTATTATTTCAGGGCGGAGAGGTTTTTTTAATGTTTTTTTCACCACTCCGGTGTGCTAACGCTCAAAAATCATAATAAATCATTTAATTTCTCGGCAAAGGGTTTCCTTGTACCAAATAACAATCCACCCAAGCTTCCATTTGTTTTACAGAGTTAGGTCGTAGAATGATTTTTCGCGAATCGTTCAATAAATACATTGTAGGTGTGCCAAAAACGTAATAATCTTGTGCAACAGGACTGTTCCATTTTTTATAATCGCATAAACTAATAAATGGAAAATTAGACGCAAAGTTGATGAAATCCTTTTGGTTTTCATCTAAAGACACAAACACAACCTCTAATCCACTCTGTTTCCAATTGTTATAATTTTTTGCAACTTCGGGTATTTCATTTGTACATTTAGGACACCAACTTGCACCAAAAACCACCAAGGTATATTTGCTTTTGATAT
>JACCEC010435634.1_pt1 | contig 22230 bp, 18 predicted proteins | sample 7450121 | NCBI WGS metagenome assembly JACCEC01 (sample SAMN15323455, study PRJNA562643) | freshwater metagenome | isolation source: river surface water | place: USA:Blue River Watershed | collected 2017-08-18 | reverse complement strand
TGCACGTTAATCTGAACCTTCAGCCTTTAACTGGCAACAACACTTACGCACTAGCTGCTTAATCTAGGATTAATGCACTAGTACCCTACGCACCTGCCCATGGCTCCTGCCGGCGGGTCGACCGGGTCCAGTATGCAGGAGATAGGGACTTCCACACTCTTAAAAGTTCCGAGATCAAAGAGATAAGGGATAGGTAGGCCGTTGCATCGCCAGTCTATTCACGAAAATCGAGATGTAACTAAGCATGTAGATCGCTTGTGAAGATCAGCTCCGGACGAGGGTTCGACTCCCTCCGGGTCCACAAAAAAAGCCTTGTCTTACGACAAGGCTTTTTTTGTAAATAATGAGGATTAATACTCCCAAAGAGATTGCTCCCAATCGATGATCTTGTGTTTGATTTTATCAGCCTCTTTCAAAGCAGCTGTACCAGGACCTGTATACTGTTCAATGTTACGATCACCCACTTCAACCTCACGATAAATAATCGATGAGAATAAACGCTTGATGAAGAAATCATCAAAAGTGATTTTCGCATTATCATTCTGCCAGCAAATCATTTCTGTTGTAGAAATGAAAGGACGAAGAGCAGGGTAGTATACCCAAGCGATCGTGATATAACCATCACCAGAAGGATTACGGTAACAAGGAGCAATAGCCACGATACGTACATCAAAACGACCATACTGTTTGTCGAAATACCACTCTTCTTTTACACGAAATGCAGTAATTTTTTCAGCATCGATCGGAATCAAAGTGTCTTTAGAACTTTCAGCAGTACCATCTCCATCTTCATCCACAGGAATAACTTCCTTGATATTAACCTGACTAAGTACGTTATTCTTGCTCATCACCTGAGAATCATCCAATTCTACAGCATAATCAGCAAAAAGACGACCGAAAATAAAACCTTCCAACTTATCAGACTTCATCAAGTCCATCAACAAAAGACGAAAGTCTTTTTTCTGTTGATTTCCTTTATAAGCCAAAGGAAGATTTTGTTTTTCTTTCAAATCAATTTGACGATAAACAACCTTAGACCAAATGATATCGCTTTCACGCAATTGAGGTAAATCAATCGCCCCTTTTGCAGCAGCAGAACGACGCTCAAAACCTCCATCAACGACTTTGATGTTAGGGTTAGATTGACCAACTTTTGGACGGATATCACCTGGATCAACCTTAGGAGCAGGCGGAGCAGCAGGAGTTTCAACTACCGGAGTAGTTTGAGTTGTTGTTGGTTTTTTTGGTGCAGGCTTCTTTTTCTTTTTCTGAGCTAAAGCATCAAAACTAGAGAAAGAACCTACAAGAGCCAACAATAGAATAACCTTTTTCATAAGATTACTTGATTTCATAGGTTAATGGAAGCAGAGACTTCACGCCATCAGGGCCAGAGGCTTTGATGTTACGGAAAACTACTGAAGAACCGGCAGGAAGAATACTAATTGTATTTTTAACTTCACCAGAAAGAGCAGCACCTTTAACATCTACCACAGCCTTACCTTTACCAGGAATGAAAGCGTAGAATTGATATTCAGTTACGTTGTATTTAACAGCGAAATCGAAACCTAGTGGAGTAGCAGTTAGACCTGATTGAGAAGTCAAAGCCACTTTGGTTACTGGGGCAGTTGGCTCAACCGCACCAACTTTAGCTGTTGGAAGAGGAATCGCCTTAACACGGAATTCAGCAGCACCCATTTCACGAGGCTTGCCATCAACCTGACCGATTACTTTAACAACAACCTTTTTGTCTTTAACAGCAGGGCCAGATACACGAACCATAAATTTACCAGGACCAGTAGAAGTGATAGAACCATCACCAACCAATTGTGGTTTCAAAGAGTTTGCAGATACACCGGAAGCTGAAATCGTAACTGGGTTATCTACACCAATGTAAAATACGTTCATGTTATCTGGAGAAACTGCAGCGGTAGGAGCACCTACTTCGTATTCAGCTTTGAATGGAAGTTTAGCAATACCGGTAGGAGACTTTGGATCAGGGAACTCAACGTAACCCTCGTATTTTTTCACGCCAGCAGCAGTAGCACCAGCAGAGTACATGGATTTACCTCCTTCGTTTTTCAACAAGCTTCCACCAACATATGCTTTTGGTTGAGCAGTTGAGTCAAATGCAGCAACAATTACTTCAGCTTCGTACTTTCCACCTTGAAGAATGTACGTTGATTTTGCAATTACTTTTGCTTCTAATTTGTTTACTTTAATATCCAAAGCATCGATATCACCTAACAAGAAGGCAACGATTTCGGATTGTGAGTTACGCAAATCAGATTCAAATTTGGTCATCAAAGTAACGATACCGGCCAAAGGCATGGATTGGAAGTTAGCTTCCAACCAAGATTTTTTGGGTTGGTCTTTAGATGCGGGCAAACCTACAGGCTCTTCAATTTTAACTAAACCTTTGTTTTGCTCACCTACCAAAGCGATCAACTTCTTACGAACGTCACGAATGGTATTTTCCAAACGGTCACCATCTTTGGTATGTCCATTGGGGCCAATAAATAACACTGGTCCCACGTCGATATTGGATTCACCCATCCAAGACTTAGTCATATCCTCGTCTTTGTGGTCACCCGCATCGTGCTTACCATTCATGTTACCAGCTAAATCAATTAATTTATCGCGGTATTCAGAGATTACTTTTAATGCCTCTTCAACAGCAACTTTTGCATCCTTAGCTTTGGAGTAGAACTTCTCTACTTTAGCTGGATTCTTTTTGTACTCAGATTCAAATTTATCGTAAAGCGCATCAATTTTTGATACCGTATTTACGTTGGAGGAACTCAAGGAGTTATTGATGCGAAAGAACGCAGCCAACACCTCACTTGAAACCTGAAGCGCCAAGAGGGCGGTCAACACGAGATACATCATGTTGATCATCTTCTGACGCGGTGAAACATTACCACCTGCCATAGTTACAAGTTTATTGGATTAATATGTGTTGGACTAAAATTATTTGTTACCAGTCATTGCAGACAACATGCCACCGTAGATGCTGTTCAAGTTCTTCAAGTTAGAAGTCAACTTGCTCAATTCTGCTTTGTAAACCTCAGCATCAGCTGCTGCAGCATTCAACGTAGCGATAGAGTTAGCAACGCCACCGTAGGCTTTCGTCATTTCAGAAATTTTTCCACCCGCTTCAACGGTAATATTATTGAAAGCAGAAACAGATCCAGCAGCCGTTTTAACGTTAGTTGAGAATTCTTGAGTTGCTACCGAAGCATCACCCAATTTGGACATTTTACCAACGGTATCGCTCAAGTTCGACATTCCTTTTCCTAGAGAATCGATCAACTCAGTACCAACCTTAGATTTACCAAGCATGTCATCCAATTGCTCAGTTACTGATTTAGATTTTTTAGATGGATCAGCGCCAGAACCTTTCAATTCAGGATAAACCAAAGACCAATCAATTTCCATGTGTACAGGTTCGAAAGCGGAAACGAAGAAAATCACCGCCTCAGTACCCATACCAATAATTAACATTTCAGAAGCGCCTTTCCAGTGCATGATTTTGAACAACGCACCCAAGATTACTACCGCAGCACCCCAGGCATATGCATAACCTAAGATTGTTTTTCCTTTTTTGGAAGTCATGAAATTACCACCTGACATAGTTTTGTGTTTTAAATGTTTTAACTTTTTATTTTACTTATTAATTCTGATTAAAAATCTTCCATGGAACGACCCAAGAAATCTTGAATACAACGGAAGCCAATGTAACTCTTCGACGTGTCTTGGTATTCAAAGTCACGAGTAGAAACGCGCAACATGTGACCCGTATCTTTCCAAGATCCACCACGGATTACTTTACGAGTGCGAACAATATCATCACCTTTTTTCTTCTGATAACGGAAATCAGGATTCATATCGTGTACAGTGCTGTAAACCGACTCTTCATAAGAAGTAAGGGTCCATTCAGCAACGTTACCCGACATGTTGTACAACCCGAAATCGTTAGGATTGTAGCTGTAAACTTTTACAGTGTAGTGACCACCATCATCGGTATAGTTACCACGACCGGGTTTGAAGTTAGCCAAGAAACATCCCTTATCGTTACGGATGTAAGGACCTCCCCAAGGATATGGTGAAGTATTCAAACCTCCACGAGCAGCATATTCAAATTGCCATTCTGTTGGTAAATGGTAAGGTGGAGCTTCAACCTCCTTGTTAGCACGACGGAACGTGTTCACGTAGTCGGTTCTCCAAGAACAGAAAGCGTTAGCTTGATTCCAATTTACACCTACAACAGGATAATCATCGTATGCAGGGTGACTGTAGTAGTTTTGAGTCATGGGCTCATTATAGCTATAAGCGAAATCACGAGTCCAGCAAAGTGTATCTGGGTAAACGTAAACCGAATCGCGAACAATGAACTTGTTACGCTTAGCGTTAACATCTTTGTTGTGAGCCGCATTGTTCAAATCGTACCACTGGTACAAGTAAGTCAATTTACGAACATCCAATTCTTGTTTTCCGAAAACTTGGTCGTCGCCAGCGTAGTACATATCTTTCAATGCCTCATCGCTCCATTTGATCTCTTGTTCCCAATCGATGAACTTTTCACCAGCAGGACCTTCTTTGATATGATTCAACTTGGTATGTGCAATCGAATCAGCCACCCATTGAACAAACTGACGATACTCATTATTCGTAATTTCAGTTTCATCCATGTAGAATGCACCCACAGAAACGGTCTTTGTTGGTGCATTGAGTGAGAACATCACATCCTGATCACTCTGACCAGCTTGGAAATTCCCTTGAGGAATGAAAACCATTCCATAAGGTTCACCTGGGAAATAGGCCTCACGACCTTGAACCCCGATAAGCTCCCCATTTCCGGAGCCACCACAACTACTTAAGGCAACCATGCCGAAAAGCGTTAAAGAAAAAAGAGCAAGTCTCTTCATAAGTATCATTTACAACTACTAGTGATCGATGTTTTTAACAGAGTGGAAAAATACAAAACAAAAACTCCAACTATCAATGAAATATGGGGTCGGTTGGTGGAATTTTAACAGGAATTTGAATTTTGAAATTGTAGCCTAACATGGCTTCAACACTATTCCTTCCCCCAATGCTACCTAATTTATTCATGGTTGCACCGTAAGAAACCCCTAATTTCAATCCTCCATCTGATTGATTTCCTTTTAAATAACCTCCCGCTAACAAATAAATAGCATCCGAAGTGGAATATCCTAAACCACCCCAATATTTGTTCGAATACATCCCAATGGTCGAAAAATCCAATTGTGATTTTTTCACAATTGTTTTAATCAGCACCGATGGCATCAAATTGATTTTTTCGTTGAGTTTGTAGGTGTATCCTCCCGTGATAAATAGGTGTGGTTGCATGTTAACCGAGGCATTATTTTGCAACTCTACTTGTGGATTTGACAAATGTGTTGCTGAGATTCCAACATAATAATTTGGCGCTGTAAATAATAGGCCCGCATTAACATCCAATCCAAATCCGCTAATATCAGATGTAACTAAGATTGGATCAGGATTAGTTCTTGGGTTTAGTTTGCTTAACTGACTCGAAATTTGAAGCATTCCCACACTAATACCGGCAGAAAGTGTTCCTTCAAATGGCAAGACATTATCTTTATGGTAGGCATACGAAAGATAAACACCCGTAAACTTTTCTAAACCATATTCGTCATCCAAAATATTCAAACCTAAACCACCTTTTACCTTATTCACTTTGGAATGAATGTTAAAATTTCTGGAAGTCGGGTTGAAATCTGCCAATCCCATATATTGATTACGGTACAATCCCGTTGCAGAAATGTTGGCTCCCAAACCCGTGTATGCGGGATTGAAACCCATTCCATTAAGGGCATATTGATTGAATTTCCAATCTTGCTGGGCAAAAGCCACCGTAGAAAACATGGAAACAAAAGCAGTGAATAAGACGAGGGTGACCTTTCTCATTTGGTTTTTCTTTAGTTGGAAGGTGTGCTAAGATAGAGGTTTTTCCCGATAGAAAAAAAAGTGGAAAGATTTTTTCTGAATTTTTCCTTACTTACCTAAGGTTAAAATATAATTTTCGATGGCTTTGGCCATGCTGGGAACACCGGGTTCAGGAGCATATACATTCACAACCAACTGATTGTCTTCGGCAGATTTACGGGTGGTTGGGCCAAATACCGCAATGCGAGTTTTCTCTTGCTTAAAATCAGGAAAATTTTTGAAAAGCGATTCAATGCCCGTTGGACTAAAAAAACAAAGGACATCGTATTTCACATCGGCCAAATCACTTAAATCACTAATGGCCGTTCGAAACATGATGGCTTTGGTGATCTCGATTCCAGCCGTTTCAAACGTTTGATTGAAATCACTCAGAGATTGTTCTGAAATGGGCATCAAAAACTTTTCTGCCTTGTGCCGCTGAAAATATGGAAGAATGTCATTTAAACTTCCTTTGCCAAAAAACACCTTGCGCTTCCGCATTTGGATGTATTTCTGCATATACAACGCAATGGCTTCACTGGTGCAAAAATATTTCGCATCAATAGGCATCTCATGCTTGAACTCGGCACATAACCGAAAAAAATGATCGATGGAATTCTTACTGGTAAAAACAACCGCATTGAAATCTTTGATTTCGATTTTTTGCTTTCGAAAATCTTTCGCTGAAATCCCTTCAACGTGGTGAAATGCCCGAAAATCAACCTTCAACTTAAAGCGGTCGATGATTCCTTGATAAGGATTCGCTGCTTCAGGTGCAGGCTGGGCAATTAATACGCTACGTACCGGATTCGGTTTACTCATCTCCAAAACCATTTAATCAAAACCAATGTTGGAATAATTTCCAAAACGCAAAAGTAAAACAGAAATCGGAAGAAAACACCAAGTCCCTTCGACGTGAATCGAAACAATACCCGAAACAACCTAAAAACAAATGAAATTCCCCAAAAAAATGGAATAGCCCAAAAAATAATCTCCCCCACTTCCAATCCTCCCCAACTCATCCATTTTTCCTGATCAAAAAACACCAATAACAAGGAAAAAACACCCAACAGGGGTGCAATCCATCGAAAATAATTGAATAAGGAAAATAAATAGTACTCCCCGGTATCGTCCATTCGAGTTGCTTTTCCCAAAACCCAAATGAGCTGCCGTTTCATCCAATAAATTCCCCCAATGATTCCCACAATAGCCACTAACGGGAACTCCATGCCCCTCATCACCAAAAAATAATCCAACCAAATGGAAAAACCGATCACCCAACTCAAGTCCAAATTCAACAATCCCACCGATAATCGCTTCTTGTAATCCCGAAAAAACTCCTCGGCAAAGCGTACATTAATCAAAGAATAGCCAATTTTATTGAAGTATACCTCGTTCATCCAATAGCCAATCACCCCAAATAAAAGCGATAACAAAGCCCAAATAAAATATCCCGTTCGGTCGCCTTCAAACCTACGAGCTGCCTTAACCTCAACCCTTCGATCGGTCGAATTCCAATATTTTGGCTCCACCAACGTATCTGAAACTTTTTCTTGCAGAACCGAATCAACCACGAATGAAGAATCCACCACGATAGCAGAATCTGCCGAAATCGAATCTGCAATTTGCGCATTTGCCGCAATGACCAAAAAAAACAAACCGAAAAACAAGATGCGTTTCACTTTGCAAAGAAACAAATTTTTCAGGGTTTCCCATCGTACCTTTACCGAGTGAAAAATTGGAAGGATTCAATTCGGTGGATTTCCAAACAAACTCCACGGCGTGCATGGAATATGTTCCTCGTGGTCGGTTCCTACCTGCTTTCCAAGGCCACCCAAAAAAGCATCCACTGGGGAAATCCGATTTCTATTTCCATTGAACCCACCACCGCTTGTAACCTCCGATGCCCAGAATGCCCCAGCGGACTACGCTCCTTCACCCGCGATCAGGGGAATTTAAAATCCGACTTTTTCGATACAGTTCTCCATGAATTGGCACCAACGCTCTCCTACCTTATTTTTTATTTTCAAGGCGAACCCTTTCTCAACAAACAACTGTTGGCAATGATTAAAAAAGCACATGAAAAAGGAGTATATACGGCCACTTCCACCAATGCCCACTTTTTTGATCCAGAAACTGCGGAAAAAACGGTGCAAAGTGGGCTCGATCGTTGCATCATTTCCATCGATGGGACTACCCAGGAAGTGTATGAACAATATCGAAAAGAAGGTCAACTCCAACAGGTGATCGAAGGAACTAAAAACCTGATCCAAGCTCGCAAAAAATTACAATCCTCAACACCAACGATCATTTTTCAATTTCTCGTGGTGGGCCCAAACGAACATCAAATGGATGAAGTGGTCGCATTGGCCCAAACGTTGGGGGTCGATGAAGTTAAATTTAAAACCGCCCAAATTTACGATTACCAAAACGGATCGCCTCTCCTTCCTCAAAACGAGAAATTCAGCCGATACAAAAAAAATAAAGACGGGTCCTATTCCATCAAAAACACGTTAGTCAATCATTGCTGGCGACTTTGGCACAGCGCTGTGATTACTTGGGACGGATGGGTGGTTCCCTGCTGTTTTGACAAGGATGCCAGCCATAAGTTGGGGCAAGTGAAAAACAATTCTTTCCGCCACGTGTGGAAAGGCTCCAATTATCGAGCCTTCCGAAAATCCATCATCAAATCTCGCTCGGAGATTGATATTTGTACCAATTGTACGGAAGGGACCAAGGTATGGGCGTAAGATGGGGAACCCTACTCGCGGGAATTCTTCTTCCCTTCATGATGTTTTCGCAAGTCATTCCGTATCCTTCATGGTTGCCGGCACCCGATAGTTTACATATTTTTCCTACTCCTGTTTTTTACCGAACGCCCGAAAATGGCGTCGCATTCGGCTTGGGAACCTTGTATCGATTCGATCCCATTTCCTATACCGATTCCACTAAAAAAAGATTTTCAACCCTCTATTTATCCCTCATCCATACCACTAAGAAACAAACGTTATTGGAGTTAAACCACCATCTTTTGTTCGCCAATGGAAAAGTTTTTTTGAGGGGTAATTTCAATGTTGAAGATTTTTACGACAAATATTACGGAATTGGCGGAAATCAAAAGGAGTCTGATTTGGAAACCTTTCGATTTCAACGAACCTTTTGTTTTCAGCAAGCGCAATGGCAATACCGAAAAAATACCTACCTCGGCATGATCGGTTGGTATTACGATTTGAGAAACATTTCCGTCATTTCCGGAAACGGAACCTTGTCCAACCGTACCGCCCCAGGAGCCGAAGGCAGCAGAAATTTTGCCATAGGCCTTAGCTCTACCATCGATACCCGCGACCACCAATTTGTACACAGCAAAGGATGGTTTTGGGAAGTCCAACTTCTTCATGCGGCGAACAACGAATTCAACACCCATCCCTTCACCCGTGTACGTACCGACCTCCGTTGGGCGAGTCCGATTTTTAACGAAAAAACCGTTCTTGCCTCCCAACTTTACCTCGATCAGGTTTCCTCCGGTGCAGCCTTTCAGTTTATTCCTTCGTTGGGTGGTGATCGAATTTTACGCGGTTATTTTCGTGGTCGCTACCGCGACCTTGCTTATGCCGCTACTCAAGTGGAGATCCGACACACCTTTAAAAACCAATTTGGATTTCAGGCCTTCGCCTCGGCCGGACAAGTTGGCCCCACCTGGAAACAGTTTGGAGAATCTCCTTGGAAATTTGCTGGTGGGTTGGGAGTTCGCTATAAAGTATCCGAAGGTAGTCGAACCATCCTCCGATTGGATTATGCCATCAACCGCGAAGGCGGATCGGGTTGGTATCTGCGTGTGAATGAAGCTTTTTAAAAAAGTTTTTGTCAATTTTAGTCGGAATTCCGTTTTGAGTTGTATCATTGCACGTCGGAATTCTCCAAGATGGCGCCTTCAGCCACATTTCACTTGGAATCCCTCCTCAATTAATTTCTTGTTTTTACCTACTCCTAAAAATTTTTGGATTGAATTTACATGATTTAAAAGCGAAGCCTCTCAAGGATTTGAGAATCATTGCGGATGAATTGAAATTGGAAAACTTTTTCTCTTTGAAAAAAGATGCTTTGATTGAAGCCATCTTAGGAAGCCAAGGTGCATCACCCGCTCCAACGGAAGACAAACCTAAGCGTGCACGCTTCAACAAAGAAACTAAACCTACCCTTTTTTCAGAAGAGCAAGAAGGTACGCAAGAACCCGAAAATAAAGGCAAAAGACGTCGATTGGAAAAATCTGATGAACCCATTGCAGCTGCTCCCGTTCCTGATGAAACAGCACCCTCTGCAACAACAGATGCTGTTTCCTCTCCCTCAGAAGAAAATCTGGAAAAACGCCCGAATCGATTCGAAAAACGTCCAAGAAATTCCCAAGAATCGCCCAGAAACGAAGAAAGAAAACATCAGGAACACCGAGAAAATCGCGGATTTTCTCCACGTCCAGAAGGCCGAAATCAAGAAAATAAATCAGAGAATTCTCCTTCCGAAAATACCCCTGAGTCGAAACCTCATCATCCTCAACAACATCAACATCCGCAACGCAACAACGGACCCAAACCCCACGCCCTGGATCAGTACAATTTCGATAATCTCATCATGCACGAAGGTGTGGTGGAAATCATGTCGGAAGGCTACGGATTCATGCGTTCTTCCGATTACAACTACCTCTCATCACCCGATGATGTATACGTTTCACCCAACCAGATACGCAATTACGGACTAAAAACGGGTGATACCGTGGTTGGCTCTTTGCGTCCACCCAAAGAAGGCGAGCGTTATTTTGCTTTGGTACGGGTTGATAGCATCAATGGAAAAAACCCCACTGAAGTGAGGGAACGCGTTCCTTTCGATTATTTAACTCCGGTTTTCCCTGACGAGAAATTCAACCTTGCCGATCAAGCTAACGATTATTCTTGTCGCATTCTTGACCTATTTTCTCCCATCGGTAAAGGGCAACGCGGACTCATTGTGGCGCAACCTAAAACGGGCAAAACCATGCTTCTTAAAAGTGTAGCCAACGCCATTGCCCGCAACCATCCTGAAACCTACATGATCGTTCTCCTCATCGATGAACGCCCCGAAGAAGTTACCGATATGGCCCGTAGTGTAAAAGGTGAAGTTATCGCTTCCACTTTCGACGAGCCGGCCGATAAACACGTAAAAGTGGCCAGCATGGTGCTCGAAAAAGCCAAAAGAATGGTGGAAAGCGGACACGATGTAGTGATTCTTTTGGACTCGATTACCCGTTTGGCTCGAGCTTACAACACCGTGGCACCGGCCTCTGGAAAAATTCTATCGGGTGGTGTGGATGCCAATGCATTGCACAAACCCAAGCGCTTCTTTGGTGCCGCTCGAAATATTGAAAACGGAGGTTCACTCACCATCATCGCAACGGCTTTGATCGATACCGGAAGCAAAATGGATGAAGTGATTTTCGAGGAGTTCAAAGGAACCGGAAACATGGAATTGCAACTCGACCGAAAACTATCCAACCGCCGTATTTATCCGGCCATCGACGTGATGACTTCCTCAACGCGTCGCGACGATTTGTTGCACCGAAAGGAAGTTCTTCAGCGTATGTACATCCTTCGCAACCATTTGAACGACATGAGCAATACTGAGGCCATGGAATTCTTGTTGGCTCAAATGAAGGGAACCATTAGTAATGAGGAATTCTTGGTATCCATGGGACGATAATCCGACATGAAAGTAGAAATTTGGAGTGACATCATGTGTCCGTTTTGCTACATCGGCAAACGAAAATTGGAAGTAGCTCTTCAACAAATTGACTTTTCGGATTCCGTTGAAATTGTTTGGAAAAGCTATCAACTGAATCCGGAATTAGAAACCCATTCGGGGGCATCCATCTTTCAATACCTTTCCGAACAAAAAGGAATGCCAATGGAACAAGTCCGTTCCATGATCAGTCGGGTTTCGGACATGGGAAAAGAGGTAGGAATTACGATGAATTTCGAACAGCAAGTTGTGGCAAATTCATTTTTGGCTCACCGACTAAGTCACCTGGCCAAAAAATGGAACGTACAACATGAATGTGAAGAAGCGTTGTTTTTGGCCCATTTCACCGAAGGTAAAAATATCGATTCGGAAAAGGTGATTCTAGAAATTGGCACGAATTTAGGAATCTCCGAATCTGAAATTCAGGAATTATTCGAATCCGATATTTATTCCAACGACGTTATTCAGGATCAATACGAAGCCCAAAATGTTCGAGTCCGGGGCGTTCCCCATTTTGTTTTCAACGACAAATACGTGGTTTCTGGTGCTCAAGATTCATCCATTTTTGCCGGCGCTTTGCGCCAATCGTTCGGGGAATGGAAAGATGCACAAACCGGCTTTTCATCTTCGGAAAATTCCTGCGATTTGGACGGGAATTGCAATTAATCGGCTTCGATGCGCCCTTTGATTTTCCCTTCTCGGAAGGCCGAATCGGCGATCGCATCTTCTTTTTCAGGAATGCCGGCCAACTGATCCAAATTCGGCTGCCCGCCTTCCACCCAAGCCGAGTACCACAAACTTCCCAACAACACAATGGACGAACGCATGCGGTCTTCCACCATGCTTCCTAAACGAGCATGAAAGTCGGCCGAATAGGCCTTAGAATATTGTTTTACGACCGTTCTTCCCTTGGTTTCAAAAGCGTACTTCGCTTGAGGCGAAACGTTTTTACCGGTCATTTTTTCGGAGGAAAACACGGTATCTACCAATTTAGCGCTACCCAAAACGGCATTCCAGATGGCTTCTTGCGGCCGTTCGATGTACTCGGCTTTGCCTACAAAAAAATCGTAATCGGCCGCAAACAATTCGGGCAATCGAGATTCCAAAAGGCCATGAATGCCTTCCTGATTGGTGAATTGCCCGTTGTAGTTTTTGGTGGCGTGGAGGGGAACGTGGGCATCACCGATGTAATGCCCAAGGTCGGCGGATAACTTCAAAATCCGGCCTACATTTTTTTGAGAAAATGCCCATACCAATTGCCGGTAAACCTTGTAGGTATTCCAAGGGACAATGCCGTATTCGATCAAGGTATCTTCCGAAAATTTAGAAACGGCTTTTTCCCAAACCCGAGGCAGTTCGGGGAACGGGTAACTCCCGTAGTGATCAATATCAATAAAGTGTCGAGGTCCCTCTTCTAAAATGGCGTAACGACGTTTATCTGGATCCACCGCATGTTCAGTGATGTAATCGATGTTCTTTTTGTAGAAGCCGAATAATTCAGATGGGAGGGTAAAAACCGCGTATCGATTGATCGTTTTATGCGCATGAAATCCCCAAGCATTGATTTCGGGGTGGAAGCCTAAGGTTAAGCTGAAAAAAAATGCAAAGAGGAGTCCTTTTTTCACGGATGCAAGTTAACGAATTGGGCCAAAATTAGGGAAGCCCAAAATTATTGGGTATTTTTGTGGAAAGATTTTGATCATGGAATTTGATGTAACGGTCATCGGCTCCGGTCCCGGAGGATATGTTGCGGCCATTCGCTGCGCTCAGTTGGGTTTGAAAACCGCCCTTATTGAAAAGTATTCAACTTTAGGAGGAACATGCCTCAATGTAGGATGCATTCCTTCCAAAGCCATGCTCGACAGCTCGGAACATTACCACAATGCGGCTCATACGTTCTCGACTCACGGAATTGAACTTTCGAATTTAAAAGTCAACCTAGGACAAATGATCAACCGCAAAAACGAAGTGGTTCAACAAACTTGCGACGGTATTCAATTTTTAATGAAGAAAAACAAGGTCACCGTTTTTCAAGGTTGGGGTTCTTTCATCGACAAAAACACCATTCAGATCAAAGGAGAAACGGAAACCAAAACCATCACCACCAAAAATACCATCATTGCGACCGGATCGAAGCCCGCTTCCTTGCCCGGACTCGATATCGATAAAAAGCGAATCATTACCTCCACGGAGGCCTTGAATTTGCCCGAAGTTCCCAAGCACATGATTGTGATCGGCGGTGGAGTTATCGGAATGGAATTGGGTTCGGTATATGCCCGTTTGGGCGCCAAAGTTTCGGTGGTTGAATACATGGGATCAATCATTCCTACCATGGATGCCACCATGGGGAAAGAATTGAAGAAGAGTTTGGAAAAACTTGGATTTGAGTTCTTTTTGGGCCACAAAGTAGAATCAGCTACGGTGAAAGGAAAAACGGTAACAGTGGTGGCCGAAAACATGAAAACCAACGAAAAGGTAGAAATTAAGGCCGATTATTGCTTGGTTTCTGTGGGACGCAAAGCCTATACTGATGGCCTCGGCCTAGAAAACATCGGTTTAACCACCGACGAACGTGGCCGAGTATTGGTTGATGATCACCTACAAACCTCTGTTCCCGGCATTTACGCCGTTGGTGACGTTGTTCGCGGCGCCATGTTGGCCCACAAAGCTGAAGAAGAGGGGACATTTGTTGCTGAAACAATTGCTGGCCAAAAGCCACACATCAATTATTTGTTGATTCCTGGCGTGGTATATACGTGGCCAGAAGTAGCAGCCGTTGGTCACACCGAAGAAGAGTTGAAAAAGCAAGGACGCGCTTACAAAGTGGGTTCATTCCCTTTCAAAGCCAGCGGAAGAGCGCGCGCTTCGATGGATACCGACGGAGTAGTGAAGGTGTTGGCCGATAAAACCACCGATGAAATTTTAGGCGTTCACATGATCGGACCTCGCGTGGCCGACATGATTGCCGAAGCGGTAGTTGCGATGGAGTTCCGCGCATCTGCAGAAGATATTACACGTATGAGCCACGCTCACCCCACATTTACAGAATCATTTAAAGAAGCTTGTTTAGCTGCGACCGATAATCGCGCTATTCACATTTAATCATGTGGTTTAAATTCTCGAAATTCATCCTCCGAAACAGGTGGACACTTCTTATTGTTATTGCTCTTTTCACCGGATACACGGCGTATTTGGCGTCGAAGGTGGAATTGTCGTACGAAAAATCGCGCATCGTTCCTCCGAATGATCCCGAGTACAAAAACTTTGATAAGTTTATCAAATACTTCGGAAACGATGGAAACGTAATTGTGGTTGGGGTTCAAACTCCTCGCATTTTTGAGCAAGAATTTTTCAACGACTGGTATCAGTTAAGTCAACACATCAAAAAAATTCCTGGAGTAACCGATATGGTTTCTCTGGCTGATTTGTACAACATTGAGTTAGATACTGCGGCAAAGAAATTCAAAATTGCAAAAATCTGCACCGAATTGCCGCGCACTCAACAGGAGGTAGATACCATCCGACAAAAGGTTTTAGCCAATAAATTTTTTGAAGGACTGGTGTACGACTCAACCTCTTCCAGTACGTTAATTGCCATCGGTTTGGATCGAAAAGTGTTGGATAGTAAACAACGAATTGAGGTTTGCGATCGCATCATGGAATGGGCCAAGCAGTTTGAAAAGGAGCAAGAAGTCGAGTTGCATTATTCGGGACTTCCTTTGGTTCGTACAATCTTCGCCACCAAGGTAAAAAATGAACTTTATCTCTTCTCCATCTTATCGGTGGCGGTAACATCGTTGTTGCTATGGTTTTTCTTCCGCTCATTTTTGGCGGTAGTCATCCCCACCGTGATTGTGCTTTTGGGTGGCATTTGGACCATGGGAACCATTGTGATGTTCGACTACAAAATCACCATTCTAACCGGATTGATTCCGCCTTTGATAGTTGTGATTGGCGTTCCGAACTGCATTTATTTGCTGAACAAATACCACATCGAATACACCAAACACGGGAATAAAATCTTGGCATTAACTCGAGTTGTTGAGAAAATTGGCGCTAGTACTTTCATCGCTAATTTTACCACGGCCATTGGATTTGGGGTATTCATGTCAACAGGGTCAAGTATTCTGGTTGAATTTGGATGGATTTCGGCCTTGAACGTCATGCTCATTTTCCTTTCGAGTTTGATCATGGTCCCTGCCATCTACAGTTTTTTACCCCCCCCAAGTCCAAAACAAACCGATCACCTGGAAAATAAAACGGTGAATTATTTTGTAGAACTATTCGGGAAATGGGCCTATACCTATCGAAAAGCAATTTATGCAGGTGTAACGGTTCTCACCATCATTGGGTTGTGGGGGATGACCATGTTAAAACCATTGAGTTATTTGGTAGATGATATTCCTCACGACGATGTTCTTTACACCGACTTAAAATTTTTTGAGAAGCATTTTCACGGTTTGATGCCGTTTGAGATTTTGGTTGAAACCGGTGAGCCTAACGGAGCCTTAGATCAAACCAATTTGGAAATTGCCGAACAAATTCAGCAAGTGGTCATGGAAGACTCAAGTTTCGCTCGTCCTGTTTCCCTGGTGGAAGTGATGAAAGCGTGCCGTCAAGCATACCGCGGTGGTGATCCTTCCGAGTATTCCCTTTTCAGTGGAATGGAGCGCAATTTCATTTTACCCATCATGTACCGAAGCATGAAAGGCGACGGTCCTGGTGGGAAAATCGCCTCGGCATTTACCGATAGCAGTCGTTCCATCATTCGTCTTTCGTTTAAAATGGCCGATGTTGGGACCACCAAAATGAAGGAGATTGTTGGAAAAGTACGTCCCAAAATCGATTCAATTATCAAAGACACCAACGTTAAAGTAACGGTAACGGGATCGAGTGTGGTGTTCTTAAAAGGAAATCAATACCTAATCGACAGCTTAAATTCAAGTATTTGGCAGAGCTACATTTTAATCGCTTTGGTAATGCTGCCCTTATTCCGAAGTTTACGCCTTTTGATTATTTCACTTATCCCCAATACCCTTCCGATGTTGTGGGTGGCTGGTTTTATGGGATTTAGTGGAATTCCTTTGAAGCCTTCAACCGTTTTGGTCTTTTCCATTGCTTTGGGCATTGCAGTGGATTGCACGACTCACTTTTTGGTTAAATACCGCCAAGAAATTGAGCGGCACGATTGGGATATTTATACCACCGTTCTGGTAGCGTTGAAAGAAACAGGGAGCGGGATGATTTACACATCAATCATTATTTTCTTTGGTTTCGCCATTTTTGGAGCGTCCCAATTTGAAGGAACTGTAGCCTTGGGGATGTTAACCAGTACAACGATTTTGGTATCGATGTTGGCCAATTTAATTTTACTCCCTGCGTTGATCTATTCATTTGGTTCCATCAAAAAGATCCGAAGATTTCAATGGAAAAAAAAGTCGGAATAATTCTATTCATTGTCCTTGAAAGCCTTGTTTTGGGGGGATTAGCTCAGAGCTCTTCCAAGCCATGGCCTACCACTTTACCAGAAAAGTATTGGACATGGACGAATGATTATTCGCTAAGTGGTAACCAATCTTATTTTTCTAAAAACTGGAAATCGGGTGGCGTAAATAACCTGGCTGGAAGCACTGTATTGATTTCAAAGGCCTTGTATAAAAAGAAAACCATGAGTGCCGCATTTTCAGGGGATTTTAGATTTGGACTTCAAAAGAATGTGGTAGATTCTTTTACCCGAAAAACACAAGATTTGATTTATTTGGATGGGAACTATAGCCATGAAATCAATCAGCGGTGGATGGGTTTCGGCTCTTTGAATTTGGTTTCTCAATTCAGCCCCGGTTTCGAATACGCCAACAATCGAAAATTCATTTCCTCCTTTTTAGCTCCTGGATATTTTACCGAAGCGATTGGTTTTCAGTATAAAAAAGCTCAAATTTTTAATGCTCGAATGGGATTATTGGCCATGAAACAATCCCTTGTCATCAACGAGCAGGTTTATGGTTTGGTGGATACGGTTCGATACGGAGTAAAAAAAGGAGATCGGATTCGAAACGAGGTGGGAATGCAGCTCCAAGTAAGCGTTGAAAAGGACATCATTAAGCAACTTTCATTCAAGGGACGTTACCAAGGATTTGTTTCTTACCAAGAAATTTCACAACCAAAGGTTTTTGACCATCGAGTAGATATTCTACTTACCTACAAAATTAATCGATGGTTGCGATTCACGGGGAGCATTATTGTTGTACGAGATATTGATCAAGATCCTTACATTCAATTCTCCCAAGTACTGGGATTGGGTTTAAACTATAAATTTTAATTTTTCATTTTTTCCGTTATTTTATTTAGGTAATTAAATAGCCTTATTTTTACTTTTTTTCCTTATTTTTATTTAAAAAGGGGGTTTTTGCGGTTTTTCAAGTTTTCTTATTTTACTTTTTAAACATTTTTTTTCATTTTTTCACTTCATTAAAAAAACAAAACATTCATTTCAAGATGAATTTTTTGGCTAATTTTTTTTACTCAAAAAAGTTTTACAGATTTGTTTCATCAAAAAGTAAAAGACATGAAACAAATGCTTCTATTGGGTGCGGTGATCCTAGGCTGGTCGTTCACCTCCTGCAACAAACAAAATGTTAGTGCCAATGTGAACTACAACATGGCAACCATTTATTTCGATGTTCCACCGAAAAATGCTGGTGAAACCATCGAAGCAAAAAAATCCATCAACATTGATTTGGATGATTTTTGTAGAAACAACAACCTCAATAAAGACAACATTGAGTTTATTCGCGTAAATGCAGTCACTCTTTCCACCGAATTCCCCGAGGACCACACCTTCGATGATTTGGAATCGTTTGAATTGTATGGCGAAGCTGAAAATTTGCCATTAATAAAATTAGCTGGAGAAAATACTGTCCCCTTAAATGCCAAATTATTTCAACCATCTTACATTTCATCCGACGATTTACTTCCTTATGCTGAAAAACCAGAAATTGAAATTTCAGGAAGAGGACTACTTCGAAGAGATCACTCCTCAACCACACGCATTAAGGCTGATATTCAATTATCGCTTCGCGCTGTAGTCATGAACTTAGGCGAGCTCAGTCTGGGCAAATAACCCAAAAAAAATTACAATCAAAAAAGGGGCAGCTTCCGCTGCCCCTTTTTGATTTTTCATCGTGATAGATATCGATCTTGAATCACATTCAAATGGTGTATATCGTGGCCAACGATCATAAACCCTAATGCCCGAGGAGTAACTGTGAGTCCGTTCGAATTTCCTAAAAAGTCCAAACCTGCTACCGATATCCCTTCAAACAAATCGATGCTTACGTTGCGCAAATTCCGATGTCTCTGTAACCACCGATCCGGGGTAGCTTGATCCATTTCCCCTTTGGCTTGAGCGATGAAGTAATTCTCATCGAATCCGGGCAATACGGTTCCATCATTCCTTGAAAAGCGAAAGGCCCGGTAAGCAAAAATTCGCTCCGTGTCCATCAGGTGCATCAGCACCTCGGCCAACGACCATTTTCCTTCGGCATAGCGAAAATGAAATTGATCCATCGAGATCGAAGTTAACAAGGCTTCCCACCGTTTCGAAGTCAGCTTCAACCCTTCTACCAAATCATTCTCCGGAACAAGTCCAACGTAATACCGGTAATATTCCGGCATTTCAGCATCCATGGGTTTAATTATGGGTTGATCCATTTCTGTTTCCAAATTACCTTATTTGATTGAACTTCAACCGTATAAATTCCTGCATTCAAGTGGGGGAATACCATCGTTCCGGCATTCATATTTCTACGAAATACCACCCGACCTTGAGCGTCCCAAATCAACACTTCTGCCTTCTCCCATGTCCCTAAATCCAAGATTGGTGAAGAGCCTGGGTTGGGGTACAATTGAGGCGAAGATGATACGCCACCATTTACACCCAACGAAGAATAGAACGGTAAAGAGGTGCTGCTGCAACCAAAATTATTGGTGGTGGTTACCCAATAAACACCACCTGAAGTGATGTTGATGGATGGTCCGTTAGACCCAGGAATAGGCGCACCATTAAAATACCATTGATTTCCCGTAGAGGAACTCGAAACCAACACCCCTTGTCCGGTTTGAGAAACGGTAGGAACGGCTGGTTTGGGATTAAAAACCAAGCGCAGGTGGTTGGAAGAATCGCCGTTGGCATTAACAGCATAATAGTTACCCGTTTGAGTTGCGGCAAAAGAATTTCCGGTTTGGGAAGTAATTACCCCATTGAAAAACCAGGTGATGGATTGAGTGGTAGTTTGTTGCAAACGGATGGTATCTCCTTGGCAGGCGGTAACCGTGGAAGAGGAAATAACCGGAGGTGTGGAGGTTACCGCTTCGTTGATCGTTAAATTATTGGTATAGACCTGATCTCCTGAAGTGGAACCATCGTTGTTGGTAACATTCCCTGCAGCGTAAATCGTTACGGCACCTGATCCTGCTGCTGGAGCCGTCCACACAAACGTCCAACGACGTCCGAATTGAATAATTCCCGGAGACGTATTGTGGTTGGCGTACGATTTTCCACCGCTGCTTGAAACGGAAATCTGGTTAAAACTACCCGCGCTCATGGTTCCTGCTCCTTGGTTATTGGAATTTCGCACAGCGGTGGCTTGAAATCCGAATTTAAAGGCAAATGGATCGCGAACATAAACGGTTACATCGTAGGATTGGCCAGGAACATAGGTTGAGGGATTGCCAGCAATGTTGATGGAAACGCTTCCACTTCCACTATTCACGGTGCCGCTATGGCAATTGGTACAATTCCCTTCTCCTGGCGCGCCGGTGTATCCACTTGGAGCTCCACCCGAATTGGTCAAAACGCTTTCTGAAATACTAAAAAGGATTAGAAAAACGGATAGGACTTTTAAAATCTTCATTTTGTGACAATTAATTTTTCCAAAATTACGTTTCAACGAACAACTTTCCATGTAATTTTGATTTTATGCAGAAACGACTCTTTTTATCGGCATTTCTTATCTTGATTTCTCAATTTTTAGTGGCGCAAACGGGGCGTTTTCCTTTTTTGTTCGATCGAGTAGCGCCACTTCCCGTGTTTGATACCTCGGGATTATTTCTTCAAGCTGCCTGGAATGGAGGGGCAACCTGCAATCAGTTTTTCAACATGGATGTAAATGGAGATGGCTCCCAGGATATCCTCAGTTTTGAAAAGCAAGACTCCATGATTTCGGTTTATCTGAATCGAAACATGGGTGGCCAAACCCAATACGAATATGCTCCCCAGTATCAAAAATTCTTCCCATTTGTTCAAGATTGGGTAGATTTCGCCGACTACGATGGAGACGGAAGGTTGGATCTTTTTACCAACAACAACGGAGAAACCAAGTTGTACCGAAACACCACCCCTGCAGGAAATGCTTATCCCATCTTTACGTTAAAAACAGCTGCCATTCCCGTTAAAACTCAATTTTCGCCCTTCCCTACCAACATGTACGTGAATGCCACCGATAATGCTGAGGTGGTTGATATTGATGGAGACGGTGATGTAGATGTATTGGCTTGGGAAATTTTTTCGCCTTCCATTGTTTGGTACAAAAACCTCAGCATGGATCGTTACAACCGCCGCGACACCCTCGATTTCCTCATCGCATCCAATTGCTGGGGCCGGTTTCAAGAAAGTTTCATCACCAACGACCTTCGGCTTTGCTTGGATGTCAATTGCTATCGAGACACCTTACGATCTTGTCCTTGCGGCCTTCGATATCACGAAGAAAAGCCTGAAAAAACAACACACTCAGGCGGAACACTTACTATTTTTGATCAAAATAAGGATGGGAAAAACGATGTCCTCTTGTCCGACATCTCTTATCCCAATTTGATATTCATTCAAAACTCTACGTTGACGGGATTGGACTCCATGGGATGCGGATTGGATACCTCCTTCCCCAATTATCAAGTTCCTTACAAAGGTTCCATTTTTCCCCACGCAAGTCGTTTAGATGTGAACGATGATGGAAAAATGGATTTGGTCGTAAATCCTTTTGACAACAAATCGAATTTGGTCAATAGCCGTTGGTGGTACGAAAACACGGCTGCATCGCCTACCTCTCCCGAAACGTTTACTTTGCGCAGTACGAACTGGTTCCCTGCTTCGATGCTCGATTTACCGTGGTGGTCATCCCCAGAATTTTTGGATTACGACCGAGACGGTGATTTGGATATGTTCATCTTCACTCAAAATGCCAACAACAAAGCTGCGCTTCAACTTTTGGAATATGGAGCTACCGGCTACCATTGGTTGGATACCAATTATTCCAACATCATCGGCCAAACTTCAAGAAAGAATCTCGTTCCAACTTTTGGAGATTTGAATGGAGATTCCATTCCCGATTTATTGGCCGGAAATTCGAATGGGTTGATGGAGTATTATTCGGGTTCAATGGTTGCTGGAAAAGTGGAATTCACCTTGCAGAATGACACCTTTCAAAACATCCAATTGGG
>JACCEC011453757.1_pt1 | contig 22250 bp, 13 predicted proteins | sample 7450121 | NCBI WGS metagenome assembly JACCEC01 (sample SAMN15323455, study PRJNA562643) | freshwater metagenome | isolation source: river surface water | place: USA:Blue River Watershed | collected 2017-08-18 | reverse complement strand
TCTTGAATTTGGACATGGGGAAAAACAATAAGGGTCTGTTTAACTTGGTTTCCAGTCATTTGTTTCAATCCTTCTTGAATTTGGACATGGGGAAAAACTCTTGTACTAATTCCTGCAAATTCCTTTCTATTGTGCGTTTCAATCCTTCTTGAATTTGGACATGGGGAAAAACTCGTATTTCCCCACAAAGCTATGATTATTAACTGATTATAACAACTTTTCAAAACTTTTTTTTACCTAAAAATCACGATTTCAATCAACTTTTTGCCCACTTTTCTGACCTTTTCCGTAAACATAACTCATTGATTTTCAACGGCTACAACGAGGTTTTTGACCCATACGAAAATAAATTGGCAGGCGGAAAACTTTTTGACCCATTGCGCCACACCCCCCTCAGTAGGGCGTTCTATCCATAGTCGCTCATGCGTACACAATGACTACGCTATTTTTTGGACGACCACACGTCTTTTGCTACCCCTCAGTAACCCTATTTTTTACGCCTTTTTTTGCCGCTTAAAAATTGTTAAAATACAATGCGCATCAAAATTAGGAAAATGTGTTGCCAAATGATAACATCTTCAATATATAACGTTCTTTTTGTCATCATGTTGCAGCAGGCTGCGATTAAAAAAAGCGAAGCAAAATGTAGGATTGAGCAAAAAAGAAGGTAGCGACCTAACAATGCCGAAAAGCGCGAGGCACATCGTAGGTTGAAACTTTCGACAATGATACCATTAAACAGCCCCACCTAAATCCTCCTCAAAGGGGAAGATTTAAGTGGGGCTACTTATAATGAAAAATATTATTGCGAATGTGCCACCCGCTCGAATTGAGCTACTCACTCATTCCGATTTCAAAAATTTTGCCCTCGCCTGCTGCAAGGCTTCCAATATCAAAATTTTTGCCGTTGAAATCACATTTTTTTGTTAAATGATTTTCATAAGTCGAGAAAATATCCGCCAAAAACGAGGGGTACTGAGGGGGGGTATTTGCCGCAATAATGCGCAAAGGAATTTTTACATTATGGATATTTTTTTCTACATCGAGGTTGACGACAAAAACATATTTCGGATTTTTTGCTTGCGTCCAAGCGATGACTTTAAAATAACCTGTGGGGTCGGGCGGTAAAAGCCATTGTGTTGTAGCATTTTTTAAGTTTGGCAAAATTTCATCTGCTTTCACTTTAATTGCTTCTAAACGATTGAATAACACATCGTTTTTTCCAAAAATATAATCACCTTCCACCGCTTTTGGATTGCCTTTTTTCTCCAAAAACACATAGAGTTTTGTATAATGTTCGTTAGGTGCAGGGACGATGTGCGTATTTCGGCACTCAAAACCCAATGCCATATAACTCAATAGGTCGGTCAAAAAAGTGCCGATAAAATAGCGTGCTTCATTGCCTTTCCAATAAAATTCGTCAAAACGGGGGTCGTCTTTATCGGCGGTCATCATCGTAAAGCAGGGGGTGAATTGTCGGGTGGTGGCGATGTCTAAATAGTGGCGAAACTCCGCCATGAAACGCGGCGACCCTACTACCATGCTTTGCAAATCGCCGAGCGTTGCGTCCGCCTCCGCAAATTCGAGGTGGTCAATTTCGTTGCCAAAAGCCATTTCATCGGGAGGGGCTAAAAAGGTTTCGGCAAAAGACGCAAAATGCGGTGTTTTTTGTGCAATGTGTTGTTTTACAAAAGCTAATATATCATAAAATTTTTTGTCATACTGAGGGGGTACGCCTTCGGGACGTTGCTGTACGTGCGCCATATCGCCACGCATAAAGTCAAAATTGAATTTAGTTTGCATCGCGCCATAATGTTGCGCGACATATTGCCACGCTGCCACAAGCGGTTTTTCAAAATCAATTTCCCAATTTTCGTTATCGTCTTTGTTTTCATAAAATTTATAGCGCGCCAACGGACCAAAAACACGCGAAAACGGCTGCGGCTGTGTGATGCGGAAATCGCGCCAAACGCGCCCTTTTTCGTCAATCACTTTTGCCGTTTCGCTAATATCAACCTCCAAACCGCGATAAGGTGGAGCCATCGTTGCGGGTACGGTTTCGTACCCTTTTTGGTAGAGTAAATCAATGATTTCGATGCGGCGTTGTTGTCGTGTCCATGTACTCCAAATGTCATTTGCATCGCCAAACAAAAAAGTTAATCGTTCTTTTTCCGTTAGTTTATAAAAAAAATCTTCTTTATTTTTTGGTAAATTAGTAATTTTTTTATACTTTAAAAAATTGAAAATCAAGGTTTCTACTTCTTCATGTAGGTTATTTCGGTGGTCAACGACAATAGTATCTTTTCGGCAAAGCCATTCAAAAAGATGTGGATTTGCCAACACTTGTTCCGAAAAACGGTCGGTGTGCGGTATTACGTCCATGCCAACGGCTTTGCCCAACGCATGAAGAATATTTACAACGGCTTTAAGTTGTTTTTCGGTGGTGTTCAGGTGCGGCAGTGCCTTCAATAATTCTTGACTGAAAAATTCGTCATTGATGACCCAACTCGACATACCGTAAAGACTCGCTACCACGCCCGGCTCCCAAATCGGGAGGAGGTGAATCGCGTTTTGATGCGCGGGCAAGGTGAGGGCATATTTTACAATATTCCAAAAATTTTTAATGGTTCTAACATTGATACCCACCATATTAGTCGTTTTGAGCCATGCCGAATTGTCGCCTAATGCAAGCGAAATTGTTTTTTCAGGCGCGAGGGCTTCATGGAGTCGCTTGCCTAATTTTTGCTCTAACAAATATAATACTTGTGGCGTGGGTAAATTAACTGCATCTTTGGGCGTTAAACCTTTTATAAATGAATTTTTACGATTGATATAATCGGCTACTTTTTGAGCAGTTAAGGTAAATTGAGAATTGCTCATGTTATTTTTGTGTTCTTGATAAAATCTTTTTTGGTTGTTATTTTAGACTATTCTCACCGCATTGCCCTCGACAAATAGGACAATTTAAACGTTTAAACTATTTTTTCAAAATAATGTTTCATGGTGGATAAGCAGCCCCACCTAAATTTTCCCAAAAGGCAGGGCTACGTTTGTTATACGTATCGGATACCTCGAAGGTATCCGATACGTGTTGTTAACATTTTTTTAGAACAAGTGCTTAGTTTTATATTTAGCGCAATAATCACATTACTATCTAACAAACCTTTATTCCCATTCATTGCGTAATGTTTGTTGCCATTGTACGGCATTAGAAATGTTGTTAAAAACTTGGTTTGATTTTGCACAATTTACGGCTTGTAAAAATTTTGTTTTATCGTAATTACCATGTTGAACCACTTGAGAAAGCGGCTGATATTGCGGTTTTCCTTTCAAGATATTCGATATTGGCGAAACCTCAACAATCGTAGCACTTAATCGCTCTGCTAATGCTAATAACAATAATACATCGTTTTCATTCTGCAAATCTAAAACAACTCGATTCATGATATATATTTTTAATTGTTTTTATGTTTTACGTTTACAAAGATTTAGCAAATTATGGCTTTTTAATAAAACATAATTTTTTTATCTATTCAAAAGTAGAATCTATATTTCATGGTGGTTTATAGTTTACTCGATAGCATACTCCCCCATGAGTTGACGGCGAAATGGGGCGCGAAAACCTATCACAATTTCACTTTTGGGGATACCTCTTTCAACCAATAAAAGCGCAACTTTCAAATCCGTTCCATCGCGTTGAATCCATACCCGTCCATTGGTTTTCACGTCTATATGCAAAAAAGTTGCATATTCTCGATAGTCATTTTCTTCCCAGCCTACGGCACAAAGTAAATAGTGTCCATGTTCGTCATCTGTTATTAATTGATTTTCAATAACTTCATCTGTTGGGCAAAGCGCAGCTATGTACTCCACCAACTCACGAACTATTTTTTTGTGTTGAGTTACTTTATCCATTGTTACCCAACTTTGTACTGTTATTTTAGCTTTCTCTAAAAAATGCCCCATTGCTTTTATTTTTTACAAAAATACATTTTTCCGTTTATAAAAGCGTTGAAAATTTCGTTATTTAACCCAATCGGGGTGTTTTTTGTGAAAATCTGTAGCTTCTTGGAATAATTTGACCAAACTTAACAAACTCGCTTCGTCAAATAAATTACTGATAAACGTCATGCTTTGTGGTTTTTTTTCGTCAAAACCTGTCAAAGCGGTGACGGCAGGGTGTCCTGTCAGGTTCGTAATTGCCAACTGATTTGCCCAAAAATTGGGCATCACCAACACATCTACCCCCCTCAGTAAGTCGTTCATTTCTTGCATGAGTTTAGTTCTTAATCGGTTGGCGTTCACATATTCCACCGCAGGAATAAATCGCGCTGCCCTGAAAAGGTTGCCCCAATCATTGCGTGATTGTGCTGTTAGGAGTGTATCGCGGCGGCTTCGCGTGAGGTCGTCAAAAGCGGCGGCGGCTTCACTCATTAAAATAATATTGATGATTTCGCTTGGCGTTTTTATCCAAAAAGCAACGGGTTTGAGTTTCGCGCCCATTTTTTCTAAGGTTTTGAGGGTTTGCCATTCGTGGCGCGTTTGAGGGATTGTATCAAAAAAATTTTTAGGATATGCAATGGTAAAGTGTTGAAAATCAATTTTTCCTGTATAATTGAAAGTCATATTTTTAGCGGTTCTATCTTTGCCGTCTTCGCCTCTGATAGCATCTAACACTATCGCTGCGTCTTCGGCACTGCGCGAAATGACCCCAATTTTATCCAAACTCCAACTCAAAGTCATTGCCCCGTAGCGGCTCACTCGTCCAAAAGTCGGGCGCAAACCCACCGTACCGCATCGCGCCGAAGGCGACACAATCGAACCCCACGTTTCAGACCCCAAGGCAAACGGCACTAATCCTGCTGCCGTAGCCGCCGCCGAACCTGCCGAGGAGCCGCTCGCGCCTTGCTCCAAGTTCCAAGGGTTGCGGGTCTTGCCCTCGTACCAAACATCGCCCATGGCGAGCGAGCCAAGCGACAATTTTGCGACTAAAACCGCCCCTGCTGCCCTCAATTTTTCGACCACCGTAGCCGTATGCGGCAGAACTTGCGCTTTATACGGTGCTGCCCCCCAAGTCGTGCGGGTGTTTTCGACCGACAAAAGGTCTTTGATGCCATACGGAATACCATGCAAAATGCCCCGATAACGCCCTGTGGCGATTTCTTCATCGGCTGCCCGCGCCTCTTGTAGGGCGATGCCTTCGGGTATGCTCACGACACAATGCAGCGTATCGCCCCATTTTCGGAGGCGTTCAATAAAAAATTTCGTCAACTCTAAAGACGTGATTTTCTTGTATTTAAGTAGGGAAGCTAATTGTGGAATAGAATAAAAAGCTAATTCGTTTTTGTTTTTAGGAAGTGGCACATTGCGCGGAATTTGCCAACGAATCGGCATCTGTTTGGCGTTGACGAAATCGGGCGACAAAAGCGGCTCAAACAAAAGCGGCGGCGATACCCAATTTTCTAAGGTTTGGGCGTGCAACATTTTGTAATTTGCCAAATAATCGTCCATTTCGCCGAGCATCGAATCGCGGTTTTCCTCCGTAAATTGCAAATCTAACAAAGTTTCTGCCTGAGCAATGCGTTCTTGTGGCGTGAAAACAGTTTGTTTACAAGGCTTCGGCATCGGCGGAACGCCAATACTTACGCTGTCTTTCGCCGAAAAATTAGGATTTTTCGGCGCATTTTGCGCAAAAATAGCCGTTTGAATAAAAAAAAATAAAGCTAAAATCAGATTTGTGCTAAAAAAATTTCTCATGTGTTTGTGTTAAAATTTGCCTCCAAAATGCGTGTTGAGGGCATTTTGGAGGGTTCGATTATTGGTTAAATTTTTCTAATACCTTCAATGTAATGCGCCCTTCATAAATTGCTTTGCCCACGATTGCGCCATAACAACCCATTTCGCGCAATGTTTCCAAGTCGCTCATGTCGGTCACACCGCCCGAAGCGATGAGGCGAAGGTCGCTAAATTTGGCTAAAATTTGGCGATAAAGTTCGATAGCCGTACCCCTCAGTAAGCCGTCTTTTGAAATATCGGTACAAATGCAATGTGTAATTCCTTGTTTTACAAATTTTTGTAAAAAATCATAAATCCAAATATCACTTGTTTCTTGCCAACCTGAAACGGCGATTTTTTCATTTTTGACATCTGCGCCTAAAATGATGCGTTCAGCCCCAAAATTTTTAAGCCAATTCAAAAAAACAACTTCATTTTTGACGGCGATAGTGCCGCCTGTCACCTGCTTCGCGCCCGACTCAAACGCAATGCGCAAATCATTGTCCGATTTCAAGCCACCGCCAAAATCAACGTGCATTTTTGTTTTAGAAGCAATGATTTCCAAGGTTTTATAATTAACGATTTGTCCTGCTTTCGCGCCGTCAAGGTCAACGAGGTGTAAGTGCGTGAGTCCTGCGTCCTCAAATTGTTGCGCAACTTCCAACGGATTTTCGTTATATATTTTTTTTTGTGCATAATCGCCCTGCGTCAATCGAACACATTTTCCTTCGATAATATCAATGGCAGGAATAATTTTCATAAAATAAAAATTTATATTTGTTTGATAATCAATTAAGTATTTGTTAAGTAGCCCCACCTAAATCCTCCTCAAAGGGGAAATAGGCGTAAAATGTTAAAGGATTAATATATAAGTCTCTGATAATTTTGTTCCGATGCGCTGCATCGGTTAGTAAGTGGGGACGTTATTCCCCCCGATTGAAATCGGGGGTTACAGATATGTAGTGCCTACGGCACAGCCAACTAAACTAAATCATTGATTATCAAGGTAAAATGAACCGTAGGTTCAATATATCTGTAACCCCCGATTTCAATCGGGGGACTAAATACCCCCCCTCAGTACCCGATGCAGCGCATCGGAACAAACACCCGATAAAGGTGCTTAATAGCTAAAACTTTGTTACTTTATTTTGAATCCATTCCTTAAAGCGAAGGTTTCGATAAGGATTATTTTTTATTAAATTGGTTCATCGTAAATTGAATCCCAATCGTTCCGAAGGCTTTAACGGTTTCGGCGGCGTAGGCTACCACTTCGGGCAATAACTTATTTTCTTCATCTGTCCATTTTCCCAACACGTAATCAGCTTGTTGACCTTTGTGAAAATTAGAGCCGATGCCCACGCGCAAACGTGCATAATTTTGGGTATTCAAAAGTTGATTGATGCTTTTTAGTCCATTATGCCCTCCATCGCTGCCCGAAGGTCGGAGGCGTTGTTTGCCAAAAGGTAAGGCTAAATCGTCAAGTATAACTAACAGATTTTCAATCGGAATTTGATGTTTTTGCAAATGATACCGCACCGCTTTACCGCTCAAATTCATGTAAGTATTGGGTTTGAGGAGTAAAAAAGTGCGGCTTTTGTGTTTCATTTCGGCAATCGTGCCAAACGAATCATTTTTAAAAGGCACATCGGCAGTTTTTGCGAGTGCTTCCACGACATCAAAACCGACATTGTGGCGTGTATTTTCGTAATCTGCGCCAATATTTCCAAGTCCGACAATTAAATATTTCATATTTTTTATAACTGTATTTTTTTCAAATAAACTGCAAAGATAAAGATTGATTTTGGGTTGACAAATGCAGCTCAAAAATACCCCCCCTCAGTAGCTGCAACTATTGGAGTAACCCTACCTAAATGAGTGTATATACCGTTGCTAAATGAAACTCAAAAAATTGAGTGCGAAAACGTATCGGATACCTTTAAGGTATCCGATACGTAGAATTGAATTTAAAGTTGATTTAAAGATTTAATAATTACGCCACAAGCAAATAAAATTTCCTCTTCCGAAATCGTGAGCGGCGGGGCAATGCGCAATGTTTTGTTATTAAATAAAAACCAATCTGTCAGAACGCCAAGTTGTAAACAATTTTGTATAACTTTCCAAATCATGTCAAAATCTTGTAGCTCTACGCCCATAAAAAGCCCTGCGGAACGCACCGCACGAATGTGCTGATGTTTCAGACATTGTAAAAATAATTGCTCTTTAACTTTCACATTTTCAATCAAATTGCTATTTGTGAGGGTGCGCAAGGTTGCTAAGGCTGCTGCTGCTGAAACGGGGTGTCCACCAAAAGTAGTAATATGCCCCAAAATAGGGTTCATCGTAAGCGATTGCATCAGCTCGCGCCCTGCGATAAATGCTCCGATAGGCATTCCACCGCCAAACCCCTTTGCCAAAAGCAATATATCAGGCACGATGCCTTGTTGCTCGAAAGCCCAAAGTGAGCCTGTTCGCCCCATACCCACTTGAATTTCATCTAAAATCAAAAGCGCGCCTACTTCCGTACATCGCTCGCGCAACTTGCGTAAGTAGCCTACTGAGGGGGGTATAATGCCCCCTTCTGCCTGCACCGTTTCCGCAATGACAGCAGCAGTTTTGGGGGTAATATCGGCTAAATCTGCCTCCTCATTGAAGTTAATATGTCGTATATCAGGCAACAAAGGGCGATAGGCTTGTGTGAAATAGGGGTCAGCATTGAGCGACATCGCGCCCTGTGTGCTACCATGATACGCATTACGCATACTAATAATTTCAGTTCTACCCGAATATCTTTTGGCTAATTTCATTGCGCCTTCGGTGGCTTCTGTACCCGAATTGACGAAATACACCGAATCTAATGACTTCGGCAAATGTTGCGTCAAAAGCGTAGCCAATTCGACTTGTGGCGATAACACAAACTCGCCATATACCATTGTATGCAAATATTTTTGTAATTGATTGTCAATTGCTTGCATGACGTTAGGGTGGCGATGCCCCAAAGCACTCACCCCGATACCTGCGATTAAATCCAAAACTCGCCCCCCTTCGGTAGTGATGAGCCACGAGCCTTCGGCGCGCTCAATGTCAAGCATAAGTGGCGATTGACTCGTTTGCGCTACGTGCTGTAAAAAAAGTTGTCGGTTAGAATACATTATTTTTTTTTAAATTTTTTTTAATAATAAGGAATGATTATACTCATTACAAATTGAATTGCGAAAAAATGAGTTTAAGATTGATAGCCCACGTTAGGTAAACTTTTAAAGTTTTGCTAACATTGAACGTTGATTTTCAATGAGTTATGAAAATTCTGAAAAGCGTAATCAACCATTTTGAGCTACTACCTTTTATTTTATCGAAACCCTCGCTTTTATCAAAAGTTTCGATTGATTAAATACCCCCTCAGTAACTACATACTGAGGGGGTATTTTTTTATAAAAAATTGATTTTCAACATATTAACCCTCAAAGCCATCGTCAGGACGCTTGTTATTGGGTTTGGTAGGGGTAGCAGGTTTAGGCGCAGGGCTACCGCTACTTGGTTTAGTTGCAGGGGGTGTAGTCGGGTTGTTATTGGGTTTGGGAGCGGGCGCAGGGTCGCCGAAATCTTCTTCAAAAGCAGGTTGCCCACTTCCGCGATTGGGGTTATCAATCGGGGCAGTTGCGCCGCCGCTACCGCCACCCGAATATTGAGAACAATCTAAGGTGATGCTCATTTTATCGGGGGCAACTTCTTTGAAACGTGCTGCTTTATCATATTCTATTTTTGGATTAGCCTCTACTTTCGCCATCATTTTGGCAAAAAATGGACGAGCCATTACTCCTCCTTGCCCGTCTGCAATGGCGTTGAAGCGTATCCATTTATCTTCGCCGCCTACCCAAGTAGCTACGACAAGGCGAGGCGTAACGCCCACATACCAACCGTCAACATAGTCGTTTGTAGTTCCTGTTTTCCCTCCCACTTCACTTTTGAGGGTAGAAATGCCGGGCGCACCTTTTGCCACGTAAGTCAACATTTTCACCATGGCATAATTGACATCGGGAGAAAGGACTTGTTTATTGTCGCCTGCTGCTACATCGCGCTCGGCAGCGTAAATTTCTCGTCCGTTGCGGTCGGTAATGCGCAAGATGAAACGCGGACGCGAATAATGCCCTTCATTCGCAAAGGTGGCATAAGCACCTGCCATTTCAAACGCGGTCAAATCCACTGCGCCGAGGCAAAGGGCGGGCGATTTGGTCACGCGATGTTGTCCGTTTGGATATTTTTTTTCTTTATCAATCCCTACATCGTGCATAAACTCGCGGACAGGCTCGGTAGAGTTAAATTGTTTGAGCAAATAAACAGATGCCGTATTTTTAGATTCTTTGAGTGCGTCCCAAAGTGAAATATAGGCATTGGAGTAGCCCCCTGCATTTTTAGGGGTCCACGATTGCCCCAAGCCAAAAGTACCCGAAGGAATGGTAGTAGGCGCATCTAAAACAGACATACAAGGCGAAATACCCAACTTTTGAATAGCGGTTGCATATACAAAAGGTTTAATGGTAGAGCCTACTTGTCGGCTGCTTCTAACGTGGTCGTATTGGAAATATTTATGATTGACACCCCCGACCCAAGCACGTACATAGCCCGTTTGTGGGTCAATCGCTACTGCCCCGATTTGCAAGTGCATACGGTGGTAGCGAATGGAGTCGAGTGGGGTCATCATAGTGTCTTTGTCGCTGCGTTCTTTGCCGTCTTTGCCCTTTGGTACATACGCAAAAACTTTCATGTTTACTTTGGTATTGAAGGCTTTATTGACTTCATTTTGCAGTTTGTACCATGCGTTTTTGAGGTCGCGCCAAGAGGGGCTTTCCATAATTTGCCGCAATGCCACCACTTTTTCGGAGCGCAACGCCCCCGAACTACTCATTTTTTCGATGGTTTTTCTATCTTGTTCTTCTTTCAACATGGTTTCGATGTCATGGTCCGAAATCTTGAAATTTTCTACTTCGTTCTCCACCTTATCCATGGCGTTGCCTAAAATGGCATCGCGCATTCGCTCATAACGGTCGCTTTCGCGCACGTTTTGCACCAATATTTGTTTGCGGCGGGTGATTTCTTCGTCCGTAGTTTCGGAAGTTTTATAACTCCAAGGGTCTTTTCCTTTCCAAACCGTAAAGAAACGTTTTTGCAAACTCGACATGTGTTCTTTCATCGCTTCTTCGGCTGCTCGCTGCATTTCGGGGTCAATCGAAGTATAAATCTTTAAGCCATCTCGATATACATCATAAGGCGTACCATCGGGTCTGCGTGGCGTTTCGGATTTATTCATAATGGCTTGTATATCTTTCAACATTTCCATACGAAAATAAGGTGCAAGCCCTTCGGAGTGGTTTTTGACCTTAAATTTCGACATATCTACATTTTGCGCAATCGCTTTTTGATAGTCGTTTTCCGAAATTTTACCGTTGTCTTTCATGCGGCGCAACACCGTATTTCGGCGCGTTTTGCAGCGTTCAGGGCGGCGGACAGGGTTGTAAAGGGCAGGGTTTTGGAGCATACCCACAATTGTCGCGCTTTCCACAATGCTCAATTCAGCAGGTTTTTTGCCAAAATAAATTTCGGCTGCCGCTCGAATACCTGCTGCATTGTTGATGAAATCGGCTTGATTGAGATACATCGCCATAATTTCATCTTTCGTATAGCTGCGCTCCAACTTCACCGCCGTAATCCATTCTATCATTTTCCGTTTGTAAAGCCCGATGTAACGAAACAGAAAAAATTTTGATAAATTGCGGTCTGTATAAAGCAATTTTGCCAACTGTTGCGTAATCGTAGAACCGCCCCCTTGCCCCTTGCTAAACATGAAAACGGTTTTCACTAAGACACGCCCCAAGGCTTCGGGGTCAATACCTGAGTGTTGATAATAACGTATATCTTCGGTGGAAACCAACGCATTAACCGTATTGGGCGACAAATCTTTGAAGGTAATCGGAGAGCGATTTTGGATAAAATAACGCCCTAAAACCGTTGCACCATCTGACGCATATACATCAGACGCAACGTTGAAACGAGGGTCTTCCAACTGCTCAAATGAGGGCGTAAAAAACGCCAAAATTATCCACGATAAAATAACAAAGGCAAAGCCACCCCAAAAAACACGCCACAAGCGGCGCACTGCTTTTTCATATTGCACCTTTCTTGCATCTCGCGGATTCGAGCTAAAAGGCGTTTTAGGGGTATTGGGTTGATTCGGTAGGCTGCGAAAATCTGCCATAAGTTTTGAGAAAAAATTTTTAAACGATGACTTCGATTTTTTTTGCCAAAACTATGGCATTAGTCAAATCAAAGGTTATACAAATAATATTTTTCAAATAAATATTGATTTTTAAAATGTAAAAAATATTAAAAATCAATTTATTAGTTATTTTTTTAGAAATTATTTTTTTTACTACTTGACCGTAAAAAAATCAGAACGACAAAAGTAATTTTTTTTCATCACATTTCCTAAATTTTTTGACGCTTTCATCTGCTAGGAATGGATTCAAAATAAAGTAACAAAGTTTTAGCTATTAAGCACCTTTATTGGGTGTTTGTTCCGATGCGCTGCATCGGTTACTGAGGGGGGTATTTAGTCCCCCGATTGAAATCGGGGGTTACAGATATGTAGTGCCTACGGCACAGCACACTTAACTAAGTCATTGATAATGAGGGTGAAATGAACCGTAGGTTCAATATATCTGTAACCCCCGATTTCAATCGGGGGATTAGATGCCACCCCCACACCAACCGATGCAGCGCATCGGAACAGCATTAAACTTTATTATTTTTTCATTCCCTATCAAAATCTTTGCGCAAAGCAAAGGTTTTGATAAAAAGTAAATAAATTGGGTAAATTTGATATTGAATTTTAGCCATAAAATATATTAAAAAAATAAAAATAATTGAAAAATGAAATATAGTATAAATAAAATTGCACAAATCATTGATGCACAAATTATTAACGCTTACAACTTAGCGGCAACTATTGAACATTTGGCGTTAGATACTCGGCGTTTGGCGTTTCCTAACCAATCTATTTTTTTTGCATTGGTAAGCGCGAAAAATGACGCACATCAATATCTTCCACAAGCCTATCAAGCAGGTGTTAGAAATTTTGTGATTTCAAAAGATATTGATTATCAAAATTTTATGCAAGCCAATTTTTTAAAAGTGACGGATACCCTCAAAGCCTTGCAACACTTGGCAGCGCATCATCGCGCCCAATTTTCAAGCCTTCAATGTATTGGCATCACAGGCAGCAATGGAAAAACCATTGTAAAAGAATGGCTCGCGCAACTCTTGGAAACGACTACCGAAATGGTAAAAAGTCCTAAAAGTTATAATTCTCAAATTGGTGTGCCGCTTTCGCTTTGGCAAATTGAGCCACAACACCAAATCGCCCTTATCGAAGCAGGTATTTCACAAACTAATGAAATGCAAATACTTGCAAATATGATAAAACCTAATATCGGAATTTTAACCATGATTGGGGCGGCGCATGACGAAGGTTTTAGCAATCGAACTGAAAAAATTAAAGAAAAAATTAAACTTTTTCAATACTGCCAACAAATTATTTACAATGCCGATGACGTTTTAGTAGATTCAATAGTGCGCGCCGAGTTTCCAAATAAAAAGCGGATAACTTGGGCAAAATATCAAGAAAATACATTTTTAAAAATAATTGATATTCAATTGTTTAAAAATTTTTCAATCTTAAAAATAGCAGTTACTGAGGGGGGGGGAGCAGACAATCAACCGCTTATTTTTGTCTTTCGATTGCCTTTTACCGACCCTGCCTCTATTGATAACGCTTGCACTTGCGTAACTACCTTGTTGAGCATGGGGTTTTCTACGGAGTTGATAGTGGAAAAAATGCCTTTTTTGAAGCCTGTGGAAATGCGTTTAGAACTCAAAGCGGGGGTCAATCGAAGTTTGGTAATCAACGATGCCTACAATTCTGATTTGACTTCGTTAGCGGTGGCGTTGGATTTTGCGGCGCAACAAGGCGCGAATTTAAAGCGCACGTTGATACTATCCGATATTTTACAAAGTGGTCAGCATGAAATAGATTTGCATAGAAAAATAGCTAATTTGATAATTGAAAAACAAATTTCGCGTTTCATCGGCATTGGTAAACACATTCAACAAACACAACATTTTTTACCCCCCTCAGTAACGGCTACTTTTTGGGCTACGACACAAGATTTTTTGCAGCAACTCAAAAATGCAGATTTTGAGCAAGAGGTGATTGTCGTGAAAGGGGCGCGAGATTTTGCCTTTGAGCGCGTGGCAGCGCGACTTTCACAAAAAGCCCACAAAACGATTTTAGAAATTAATTTGAGTGCATTAACCCATAATTTTCAATACTTTAAAAATTTAGTTTCAGAAGGATATAAAAAAAATATTAAATTGATGTTGATGGTAAAAGCGGCGGCGTATGGCAACGGCGCAACCGAAACCGCTCGGCTTTTGCAATTTCACGAAGCCGATTATTTGGCAGTGGCGTATGCAGACGAAGGCATCGCTTTGCGCGAAGCAGGGATAAAATTGCCGATTATGGTTTTAAATTCGGAAGTGGGTAGTTTTGAAGCCTTGCTTCGTTTCGACCTCGAAACCGAAGTGTATAGCCTTTCGATGCTCCGCGATTTTGCCAATTTTGCGCAGCATCGCAAAGCCCATATTCACATCAAATTAGATACAGGTATGCGGCGTTTAGGTTTTGAAATGGCTGATATTGAAGAAGTTATAAAAATTTTAAAAGAAAATACGAATTTGAAAATAGCTTCTATTTTCACGCATTTAGCCGCCTCTGAAAACCCCTTGCACGATGATTTTACACATTTGCAAGTGCAGCGATATGAGGCGATGTATCAAAAAATTGTTGCAGATTTGGGGCTTACTCAGGGGGGCGAGCGTCCGCTTCGGCACGTTCTCAATTCGAGTGGGATTGTTCGTTTTCCGCAGTTTCGGTTCGATATGGTTCGTTTGGGCATTGGGCTTTATGGGGTTGACGGCAGCGAACAAATGCAAAATCAACTGCGTGTGGTGCAAACTTTGAAAGCGACTATTTCGCAAATTAAGCACCTCGAAACGGGCGAAACCGTAGGCTACGGGCGGCGTGGGGTAATGTCGCGCCCTTCGCGCATTGCTACGATTAGCATCGGGTATGCGGACGGACTGCCGCGTTTGGCAGGTTTAGGGCGATTTGCGGTGTGGTTGCATGGCAAACGTGCGCCTATTGTTGGGAGTGTGTGCATGGATATGACGATGATAGATGTGACAGACATCGCAGCAGCGAGCGAAGGCGATGAGGTCGAAATTTTTGGGCAAAATCTGCCTGTGCAAGCCTTGGCACAGGCATTAGGAACTATTCCGTATGAAGTTTTTACAAATATCGCTGAACGAGTAAAAAGGGTTTATTTTATGGAATGAAATTAAAAATTTGGTAGTGAGTCAAATTGGTTGGCAGCTCACGTTTAGGAAACTTTTAAAGTTTCCTAAACGTTGGTTTTCAATGAGTTAGGAAGATGCCCAAAAAATAATCAACCATTTTGACCCATTACCAATTTTTTCATTCCTTAATTTTTAGTGGCTAAATACCTATCAAAAATATGGCTGTTCTTTTTTGAAGGGTAGGGGGGTGTTTGCGCCAATCGCTAATATTTTTTGTGACGAGATACTGAGGGGGGGTAGTGAGGTCGGCAGCGATGCAAAAGCGCGTTTCGGGGTTCAATACTTGTAGGGCGGTTTCGATGAGGTGTTGCGTCCGATAGGGTGTTTCGATAAAAATTTGGGTTTGCCGAAACTTTCGGGCTTGCTGCTCTAATCTTTTCAAATCTTTTTCTAATTCGTTTCTCTTTGCAGATAAATAGCCTACAAATGTAAAACTTTGACCATTCATTCCCGAACCCATCAACGCCAATAAAATGGAACTCGGACCCACCAAAGGCATAACGGCAATGCCTTTTTGATGTGCCAAGGCTAAGAGGGTGGCACCGGGGTCGGCTACGGCAGGGCAACCCGCTTCCGACATCAGCCCTAAATCGTGACCTGCTAAAAGAGGGGCAAGCAATTGTGCGATTTCGGTAGGGGGTGTTTGTTCGTGAAGTTCTTGGATTTCGAGGGTACTGAGGGGGGTATCGGGTAAAATTTTTTTAATGAAATGGCGTGCGGTTTTTGCTTTTTCGGCTACAAAAAATTGAAGGGGTCGCACTGCCTCAATGACGTAGGGCGCGATAGTTTGCAACGCATCATCGCCTAATGGCGTTGGGATAAGCCAAATTTTTCCAAATTGATTAGGCATAAATATTTTTTTATTGATAAATAAAATTTTTTATATCAATTTGTAATAAGGTAACTGCCAAAAGAAGTGAGCCACTTTAACAAAATGAGTTAAAGTGGCTTTGTGTTTTTTTGAGCGTGGCTGAAAAGAATCCTTTTAGTGATGTAGTCTTTTATGTATAAAAGATTGACAATCAACGGATTTTAATTAAATTGAAGTTGCGCCCCGCGATTAACGAGCATCATAGTCACCATGATAAAAAGAACGATGAAAATGATGAAATAACCTACGCACCAGCCTTTTTTGCCGCTTTCTTCGATGTGGCTCATATTTTTTTATTTTTTTTTGTTGAAAAGTCGGTTTTTTTGAACCAGCGTTTTTTGATAAAACTGCTATACGAGATAAATTTAGTGCAAAAGTAAACCGAATTTTGCAAACCTTCTATATTTCACATAGAGATATTTCGATATTTTCCGTATAATTCGCACTAATTTAAATTTTGTCTAAAAAAACAAACTGAAAAAGAGGGCGGAAAACACCCTCTCCAAATAGAATAAACCGTAACTTTGCACCCATGATTTGGTTTAGTCTTTTCTTGTCGTTGCTACTGACGGCGTTTTTTGCAGGCTCTGAAATTGCGTATGTGTCTGCCAATAAACTCCTCATCGAACTCCGCCGCAAACGATATGCGGACGGAAGCGGTAAAATATTGTCGTATTTTTACGAAAAACCCGCCCAATTTCTTGGCACAATGCTCATCGGGCATAATATCGCGTTGGTCATTTTCACTATTTTGATGACGGATTTGCTTTCGCCTTTCGTTGAGCCGTTTATTACAAGTGGGTTAGTGCGTTCGCTCGTCCTAACAACAGTCATTACTGTTGTAGTCTTGGTTTTTGCCGAATACGTACCCAAAAGTATTTTTCGGACTTATGCGGATAGAATTTTATTTGCCTTTGCTTATCCTATTCGCTTTTCGCAAATACTTTTCGCCCCGCTCACGTGGGTAATGACCAAAATATCTTCCATTATTTTGAAATATGTTTTCAATGCCCCTGCTTCTATCAACCCCGAAAATGCGTTTACTCGCGGCGATTTGGAAGACCTTATCAACACTAATTTCATAGCAAACCCCACGGACGAAAATCCAGATAATCACCCTATTGATGCCCAACTTTTTAGCAAAGCCTTGCAATTTAAAGGAATACGCATAAAAAAATGTATGATACCTCGTTCCGAAATTGTCCACATACCTGCGGAGGCTTCTTACGATGATTTGAAGGGCGTTTTTGTAGAAACTCGCCTTTCGCGCATTATCGTCACAGGCAGCAACTTAGATGATGTGCTGGGTTATGTGCATCATCATAGCATGTTGACCCCGATAAAAGATATTCGCTCTAAGATTATGAACATAGATTTTGTGCCAGAGGTGATGCAAGCAACGGATTTACTCAATCAATTTGTCGCCAAACGCACAGGTATCGCCGTAGTAGTGGACGAGTTTGGGGCAGTTTCGGGCATTATCACGATGGAAGATATTTTAGAGCAAATTTTTGGCGATATTGAAGACGAACACGACCACGAAGAATTTGTGCAACAAAAAATCAGCGACCACGAATTTTTATTTTCAGGACGTTTGGAAATCGAATATTTAAATGAAATTTACCATTTGAATATTCCACAAAGCCAAGATTATCATACGCTTTCGGGCTTTTTGGTCATGCAATACGGCGATATTCCGAAACAAGGCGAAAAAATGACATTAGAAAAATATATATTTATTCCTGAATTAGTCGCCGATACTCGTATCGAAACCGTCCGTATCATCGTGCCACATATAGAAGAACAATAATAAATAAAATAGCATTGCTCGCGTGCTTAACCCCTTTTTTTGCCATCGGTCATAAACCATGGTTCGCGCTCGTCAAAAGGGTTTCCATTATAATTTATCGTAATTTCTTCGCCCGCTTCAATGTAGCGAAGGGCATAAAAATCAATCGTATTTTCGTCATAATCTGCTATAAACTCGGCGTTTGAGGGGCAATGATGATTGTAAAGCGAGCCAAAACCCAAGGCAATGGCTGTTTGCTCCTCTTGTTCGCCCCACATAAAATAGTAATCGTATAGTGCCGTTTGGTCTAAATGTGCTTTATCGTTTTCGCCACAAATCACCACAGGGCAAACCTCTATCAAATCCCCTTTTTGGATAGGTTCACCTGCAAAAACGCCGCGCCCACCAAGTTTACTTTCCGAAACATAAATTGAAGCATTGCGAAAAGCCATATTTTTTTAAATTTGTTTTTTATTGAAAATCAATTAAAAATAATAGTTAAAAAATTAAAACTTATTTTTCCACATCATACTTTCCACAGGTTTATCGGTGCGCTGTGTGTATTTTGCATTGTGTTTTTTATTATAAAAATTTTCAATATTTCCTTCCACATGGAAATAAATGAGCTGACCAATCGGCATACCTGCATAGATGCGCACAGGCTGCAAACACGAAATTTCGAGCGTCCAATGATTGCAAAAACCTACATCGCCTTTGCCGGCGGTCGCATGAATATTGATACCTAAACGCCCCGTACTCGATTTGCCTTCCAAAAAAGGAACTGCCCGATGCGTTTCGGTGTATTCTTCGGTCACACCCAAATAAAGCGTGTTCGGCTGCAAAACGTACCCCTCAGTAGGTATCTCGAAAAGGTCAATTTCGTTGTGTTTTTTTGCATCTAATTCGCGGTGACGATAAGTTGCCAAATAGTTGCCAAGATGCACATCATACGAATTTGTCCCCAAACATTTTAGGTCGAAAGGAACAATGACAATATCTCCGCACTCAATGCTTTCTAAAATTTTTTTATCGCTTAAAATCATAAAAACTTGATAAAAAGTAAGTTATATTTTTTGAAAAATTAACATTTGATTAGTCTCCCTAAATTTCCCCGAAAAAGAGAAATACGAGTAAAATGATAAAAAATGTATATAAAAAAACAATCGTAACAAATTGCGTATATGTTCCGATGCGCTGCATCGGGTACTGAGGGGGGGTGATTTTATCCCACGATTGAAATCGTGGGTTACAGATATATTGAACCTACGGTTCATTTTACGTTGATAATCAATGACTTAGTTGGAAAACCAACGTTTGGGAAACTTTTAAAGTTTCCCAAACGTGAGCTACCAATCAACTATCTTTTTTAAAATAGATGCCAAAAAAAGGAAAATTGAGTATGAAAGTGCAGGTTTGACCAAATAGGGCTTTGTGCGTTTCTTGCGCCAAAGTCATAAAGGCGGCTTGTCTGCTGACCTCTTGTTTTATTTTTTTGGGGTCGCCTGCGGTGGTGGCGTTTTGGAGTAAAAAATACCCCCCTTCGGTATCACGTCCCCAAAAATCAATATCTACTTCAAATAATCGTCTATCAAAATGATGGCGCATCGGAAAACGCCGAACCAACTCCACCACCTTCCACTGCTGCCGCAAAAGTTGCTCAAAATCGCTTGTGCAACGCATCATTTGGTCCACTTCGATGGTGTCGTGTAGTTTCATTCTTTCTAACAAAATTTTTACATCTTCTTTTTGCGCTTCTACACTAAAATCGGGGTGTAAAAAATCGCAGCCATTGAGTAAAGTAGCCAAACAACGCCCTACTAAATGCGCATTGTCTAACTCGCGCCCTTGCAATCCGTCACTATATTTATGCTCACTTGAGGAAGTTAAGGACATATATTTTGGCAAAAATTCTTTATCTGTATCAATTTTATAAGGTGTAAGTATTTCTTTTCCATTTCTTTCCTCTAAAAAAGGCAGGTACTGAGGGGTCTGCAATTCGTCAAATTCAAAAATTTTTCCGTAGGGCAAAGGGCAATAGGCTTGTTTCAAAATTTCGCCTTTCCATTCAAAAATGGTTTCTTCGCCGCCTTCTAAGGTGGGGCGTTCGGGGTCGCGGTGATAGGTGTAGTTGAGGGCTTGTGTTGCCCTATCTGCCACTTGCGGCAAAATCAAGTAATCGCGGGCGCGTGTGATGCCCACGTACAAAAGTCGCGCTTCTTCTCGTGCGCCGAGTTCCCACTTGCGTAGCCGCTCGGCTTCGAGGCGGTCTGCTAAAGCGGTTTTTTTCCATTGGTCGGCATAAGGATTAACCCAAAAGCGTAACCATCTGTTTCCCAATAAGTTAGTCAAATCTACGTGCGTAGTTTCGGCGATTATTTCAAAATCGAATACATTTACTTTGGGTTCGTAGGCAAGGTCGTGGCAAATCGTAACGGGGTATTCTAAACCCTTGCTGCGGTGATAGGTCAGCACATTGATAGCGTCAGCACCCGTACCTGCGGCTTGTTCGTCTTTCTTTTCGTTGGCTAAATCTTTTATATATAATAAAAAACCGCCAATTGAAGCGGCTGCATGGCGTTTTTGACAATTATCTTCATATTGTCGGGAAAGGCTGCGCAACAAATCGAGGTTTTCTAAGCGCGTTTCGGCATTGCCCCACGATGCCACCACACGCCGCAAATCCAACTCCTCTACCACCAAATTGAGCATTTCAAAAGCTGAAAACTCGGCACTTTCGCGGCGTAACTCATTGATTTTCATAATGTAAGGCTGTTCTAATGCCCATTTCCAAGCCACGCTTTCTTTTTCGATGCTATCTAAAAAAAAGAACCGATGCGCTAAAATATCGGCGGTGGACATTCGCTCTGCCAACAATAATATTTCGGCAACGGCTAACGAATCGTGCCGATTGAGTAAATACCGCAAACACGACAAAGCCAATTTTACTTCGGTAGTTTCGAGCAAACCTGCCCTTGCAATCGCCGCTTTCAGCCCTGCGCGATGCAAGGCTTCCGCCACTTGCACACACGAAAAATTGGTGCGACACAAAATAGCAATATCGCCTGCACGAGCAGAACGTGTTTGTTTTTCGCCTTTTGGCAAAATAATATTTTTTCCTTCTGCACTTTCATTTAAAAAAATTTTGACACTCTGCGCCAACGCATTTTCTCCCCATTGAGCAGGTATTTTTTTATCATCACTTGATAATTGCAGATGCCAATAAATGAGGGCGTTTTGTTCGGTAGGGTCGGGGCGCATAGGGTTGAGCGCGATTTGTTCGGTGGGCATTTCATCGCCAAAAGCCTTTGCAAAAATAGCATTGGTTAAATTTACTATATCTTTTCGGCTTCGCCAAGATTTATCCAAAATATTGGCAGGGTCAATGCCATAGTGTCGGATAATTTCTTGCATAAGGCGCGGTTCAGCCCCACGAAATCCGTAAATACTTTGTTTTGGGTCGCCTACCCAAATAGAATTTTTTGCAATGCGCGAAAGTTTCAAGAAAATTTCGAGTTGAATCGGGCTTGTGTCTTGAAATTCGTCCACGAGCAAAAGGTCTAATTCATCGTGCAAAACGGCTTGTACTGAGGGGTGGTCGAGCAAGCGATTGATTTCGACTTCCATATCGGTGTAGTCAATTAACCCCCTTTCGCGTTTAAATTGTGCGTATTCGGAAAGGGCATCAGCCGAAATATCAAACATTTCATAGATAAAATTTTTAATATCATCGGCAAATTCAGGCAGTTCGAGATGCCTATTTGCCCACATTTGCAGGGCTTCGATGTGTGGCTTTGCGGCTTTACCTACTTTTGCTTTCGTAATTTTGATAAGTTCGTACCAATCTACTGTTTTTTGTGTGTCTAAATTGAAGCGTAAGGCTTTCAAGTTTTTAACAAATTCTTCTGTTAATTTAGTTTTATCATTTGAGTTTCCAATATTTTCTATACAATCTTGCACCAATGCGCTGAAAGTAGCTAAATAAATCGTCATACTGAGGGGGGGCTTTGTCGGGTCGGCATCTTCCTCTTGTAAATATTGCTCAAAAGTTTGGAAAGAAAGTATTTTACTTTTTTCTAAAATGGCTTTTTCAAAATTATTGGCGCGCGCGATTTCAGTAATTTGTTGGACAAAAGTGCGCCAATCTACGGGATTTTTCGAGTTTTTATAAAATCCTAATCGCTGTGCTAAAAAATCTACTTTTTCGATGCGCTCCAAAGTAAGCACACGCGAAAGCGACAAATTAAAAAATATGCGTTGGTCTTCGTCTGCGATAATATCCACCTGCGGCGAAACGCCCGCTTCAAAAGCAAATCGCTTGAGCAATTTCACGCCCAAGCCATGCACCGT
>JACCEC011636588.1_pt1 | contig 22260 bp, 24 predicted proteins | sample 7450121 | NCBI WGS metagenome assembly JACCEC01 (sample SAMN15323455, study PRJNA562643) | freshwater metagenome | isolation source: river surface water | place: USA:Blue River Watershed | collected 2017-08-18 | reverse complement strand
TCAACGCATTGATGGGGCGTACGCTATTAAAGAAAATTAAATCAAAAGATAAATTCGTGATAGTAGTTAATTTAATGGAAAACCCTAAAACAGGAGATTTAATGTCAAAAAGCAAGGGGACTGGTGTGTTTTTAAACACAAAACCACATGAAATGTTTGGAGCAATTATGGCTCAGCCAGATGAAATGGTAGAGGTGTTGGTTAGAAATTGTACGAGGTTAGATATGAGCATAGATGAAATACAAAAAGATATATTGATTTCTAAAAAGAAAGTAGCCTTAGAGATAATAAAAATAATTTTTGGTAGTTATAAAATTGCTACAGAAGCTCAAGAAAACTGGGAAAAAACTTTTTCAAAAAAGGAAATACCTGAAAATCTAGAAGAATTTGTTGTAAATAAAGAAGAAAAATTAATGGATTTTTTGGTTTCTCAAAAAATTGTGTCTTCAAAGAGTGATTTTAGAAGACTAATTGATTCTGGTTCTATAACCAAAATGGAAACAAAAGAAAAAATAGAAGATCCTTTTTGGATAGTAGCAGACGGTGTCTATAGAATAGGCAAAAAAAGATTTATAAAAATTGTTGTAAAATAAAAACCCCAAGTTGGGGTTTTTATTTTACAAACTAAGATTCATATTCATCACTTCTATATCCATATATATCGCTCCATTCATCTTCTTCAGAATCTCCTCCTTCTTCGTCTTCAAAACCAAACTCACTTTCCCACTCAGGATCAAAAGCTTCATGAAGATCATCGTCTACTAGTTCTTCTGAAAAATTTTCATCAAAATCTTCCTCTTCGTCATTTTCATTTGATGATTTTTTCTTTGCCTTTTTAGGTAAATCAAAATCCTCTTCGTTTTCTTCTAAGTCTTTAAATTCGTCTTCTGCCATATTTATTTTAAAAAATAAAATTAATCTTTTTATTTGTAATAAATAAGTTGTATCAAAATATTTTTTTATTTGCAATACCCCCTGTGGATAAACACACTTTATTGTATTTTTTGACAAGCAAGGCATGTGAGCCCGACAGCAATAGCGTCCATTTCGTCATCAGATTTTATATTTTTGTCTATTTTTATAAGTCGAGGTATCATATCCATAACCATTTTTTTATCAGCCTTTCCGTACCCAGTAACAGCCACTTTTATTTCTGGGGGAGTGTATTCAAAAATGTCTAAATCATTTTTTTTTGATACATATAAAATCACACCTCTTGCTTCAGAAACACCCATAACTGTTTTTTGGTTTGTGGTAAAATAAAGTTTTTCTATTGCCAGAATTTTTGGATTGTATGTTTTTATTATTTCCTCGATCTTTTGTCCAATACTTGCGAGTCTTTCGTAAAGAGGTAGTTTGGAAGATGTTTTAAAACATTCAGAAAAAATTAAAACCTCTTTTTTTTGTGGTTCTTTTTCTATGATCGCAATGCCCAGTCTTTCGTACCCGGGGTCTATAGATAAAACTTTCATATTTTTTAAATTATTCTTCCTTATAGTCATAACCAAGGTGTTCATATCCTTTTTGGGTTACAACTCTACCTCTTGTTGTTCTGTCTATTAGCCCCAATTGTATAAGATATGGTTCAATAACTTCTTCCACTGTAGCCTCTTCCTCTCCTGTTGCAGCCGCTATTGTTTTGAGTCCTACAGGCCCACCCTTAAATTTAGATATAATAATATCAAGAATCCTTCGGTCTGAAGAAGACAATCCTATTTCATCTATTTCAAGCAAAGCCAAAGCTTTTTTGACAGTATCTTTTGTTAGAGGTGTTTTGTTTACTTGAGCATAATCTCTGCATCTTTTGAGAAGGTAATTTGCTGTTCTAGGAGTAAAACGTGCACGTGAACTTATTTCTTCTTGTGCCTCCTCATCAAGATCTATTCCCAATATCATGGCCGATCTTTTTATTATTTGTTTTATTTCTTCGTTTTTATAAAATTCCAACCTGAAAACACCACCAGAAAATCTAGAACGAAGGGGTGCAGAAATAAGGGCTACTCTTGTCGTGGCTGCTATTAGTGTAAAAGGGGGTAGCTCTAGTTGAATTGTTCTTGCCGATGGACCCTTACCTATAATAATATCCAAAACTCCAGACTCCATTGCAGGGTATAAGACTTCTTCAACCATTTTATTTAGTCTATGAATCTCATCAATAAAAACAATATCACCAGGGGCGAGGTTTGTAAGAATAGATGCGAGGTCTCCGACCTTCTCAATTGCTGGACCAGACGTAATCTTCATTTGCCTACCTGTTTCTTTTGCAATAAGATGGGCAATTGTTGTCTTTCCAAGACCTGGTGGCCCATAAAAAAGTATATGCTCAGCGGGGTGAGATCTTTCTTCGGCGGCCTTAAGAAGTATTTGGAGATTTTTTTTGATGTTTTCTTGTCCAATATAATCATTCCAGTTTTCTGGACGAAGAGTCTGGTCTAAAAAGGCATCATCTTTTTTTATTTTATTAGTACTTGACATTATTTTTAAATATGCTATACTCTTAGCAAGAAAGTTAAAACAGATTGATAACTTTTACATTATAGCATTTAATCAAGAGGACATAAATCTCTAAGCAATCGGCCTTAGGCTCTATATCTTAGAGTAGGACGCCCTGGTTTCTTTTGGCTTACTGGGACTATCCTGTAATAACATATTACTTTAGAATTCGTTTTAAAGGATTGTTTAGAGATTTATGTTTTCTTATAAAAATAAACCCCACTATGTGGGGTTTATTTTTTAATACTAAGAAAAATTATTCTTCATTCAAATCAACAACACTGCCAACTTCTTCAAGAGATGTCACACCTTTTAAAACTTTAATAATACCATCTTCTCTCATATCCAATGTTCCTTGTTTTTTGGCTACGTTTTTTATTTCTCTTTCGCTTGGATTGTTTGGTATTAGTTTTTCAACATCCTCATTATTTTCAATTGCTTCAAAAATACCCATTCTTCCACTAAATCCGGTATAATTACAACTTGCACAACCCACAGGCTCAAATATTTTTATAGCACCCTTAGGGTCTACTCCATAGTCGGCTATATTTTTACCAGAATCTTCTGCTCCTTTAATAATTTTGTTTATTAAATTTATTTCTGAATCTTCAGCAGTTTTTTCTTTTTTACAATCATTGCAAAGTTTTCTTATAAGTCTTTGAGCAATAGACAATGATAAAGCAGAAACTAGTGTTTTAGGATTTACCCCAAGATCAATAAGTCTAGGTATTACACCAGCTGCATTGTTGGTGTGTAGGGTAGAGAATACCAAGTGTCCTGTAAGAGCAGATTCAACAGCTGTTTTTGCTGTGTCGGGGTCTCGTATTTCTCCGACCATTATCACATCGGGGTCTTGTCTAAGGGCAGATCTTAATCCTGAAAAAAATGTATAACCTTGATCTTCTTCTACTTGAGTTTGTGAAATTCCCGGTAGGTGATATTCTATTGGATCTTCAATGGTAATTATTTTTATTTCTTCTGAGTAAATTCTTTGCAAGAAAGAATAAAGAGTCGTTGTTTTACCAGAACCAGTAGGACCAGTCAAAAGTATTAAGCCGTTTGGTTTTTTTATTTCCCTCATAAAAACATCATAAAGCTTTTGTTCAATGCCGGCATCTTCTAGTTTGTGTCTTATGGATTTAGGATTTAGAATACGTAAAACGACAGATTCTCCATAAGCTCCGGGCATAATAGAGACACGAAGATTTATCTCATCTTTATCCAAGAAAAAACTAAATCTTCCATCTTGAGCGACAGCTGTAGTAGTAATCTTTAGCCCAGAAATAAGTTTTATTCTTGAGTTTAAAAATTTATGTATTTCAGGGTTGATCTGCATAAGCTCGTGGAGAACTCCGTCGAGACGGAAACGCAAACGAACAGTTTTTTCTTCTGGTTCAAAGTGAATATCGGAAGCATTTAATTTTATTGCGGCAGCAATAGCTATTTCTAGGATTCTCGATGTTGTTCTTGTTTTTTCTTTTTCAACTTCTCGAATCATTCTAGTAACATCTGAAATATTTTGAATTTCTGATATTATTTTTTTTAAAGATTCACCAGAAATAGAAACAGAACCCATTTTTGACTCAGAAGCATAAGACAATTCTTTATATCTATCCCAAACTTTTTGAAGACTAAATCTTGAGCACATATAAAAAACAGGATTGTAGTTTCTTCCCTCAAGGATTTCTTTAAGCTCTGTTATTTTTTCAGCGGAAGGGTTTCTCATTCCAATATGAAGATTTTTACCAATAAGCTTAAAAGGTGCCACTTCCATTTCAATAGCTTCTTTTTGAGTTAAAGATCTCAATGCTTCATTGTCTATTACTATTGGGCCAAGGTTTATTGGTCGCACCCCATACTTGGCATCAGCAAGTATTTGAACAAGATCTTCTTCTTCTCTTTTGTGTATTTCTTCAAGGTCTCGATTTTCTTTTTGATCATCAAATTGAATTGTCATATATGATTATTATATATTATTAAACATTCAAATGCTATTTTTTTGATAGATATTGTCTTTAAAAGAGGGGATCTTTTGACCTTGACATTTATTTATAAATATGATAATATATATAAGAAGGTAATTTTTAGTATTGTTACCTCTTCTCCTAAAAAACAAATAAAAGATAGATGTTTTTTGGGTGTGGAAGCAACAATACTAAAAAAATGAAAATTAAAATTTTTTTTCTGGTGTTGCTTGCTATAGTAAGCACCCAGGCAGTTTGGGCTCAGGGTAGCCCTATCTCTCCGTACAGAGAGAAAAATTACTCTAAAGATGAGATAATCTCTTTTGCCAACAAGGGTACCCCTTTGGCAAAAGAGTTTAAAAAGAAGATCGAGAATAACTTTTTACAGGCAACAGGAGAAGAGAAAACTCTTGAAGAAGTTTTCAAAGAAGCTGTTGCTATCCCACTCGAGAATTATCGTTTTGACAATTCTCGAGTGGAGAGGGGGAAGATTATTTCATATTCTGATATTTTAACTACCCCAGATATTTTTTGGGTAGTTAAAATAAAAAAGGAAAGTGGCGACACTCTCGTCGTGCCTATTGTAAAGGCACGATGTATGAACCCTGTTTATTTTCCGAAAATATTTTTACCTGAAAAGGGAAAAGTATTAGTGGAGGAGAAGCAGGTAAGCCTTGTTGTGGCCACTTCTGTTCCTGATGTTTCTGAGCCACAATACAGGCCGATCCAAAACCAAAAACCTGTTAAAAAACCTTTCTTTAAAAGAAAAGGTGTGATAGCAGGGATTTGTATTATTGGTGGTGCTATTGTCACTGGTACCATCATTGCCCTTTCTGGAGGTGGTGGTGCTAGTGGAGGACCAGGAGGTGCGCCTACTAGTCCTTAATTTATACGCAGTATGTTTGAATATCTATGCTCAAGCATACTGCACCTTTTTAAGCTTTTAACAAAAAGTTGAAGGTTTAAAATCGTAAATTATAAAAATTATCAATTATAAATTTATTAATATTTTATTTAAATATATGAAAAAAATTATTGTCGGATTTTTTGCGTTAGCAATGCTTGTTTCTTCAAAAGATGCTTTTGCTTCCACTTGGAATGAAGCTTCAAATGATTGTAGGGGCTTGGCTATTGCAAATGCTACAACTCAAGAAGGTTATGGGGATCCTTGCTGGCCAGGAACTTCTGTTTCTTTGGATGCTGGTGAAACAATAAACGTTCGTGTTTATTATCACAATACAGGAAGCCAAACAGCTAGAAATACAAAAGTTGTTTTGAATGCTCCTCTTGGGTCATCTTCAAACACAAAGACTTTCTCTGCTTCGATATATTCAGATCAGGGTAGTGCTTCTCTCGGTTCTGTGACAGCCAGATTGAGTTCTTCTCAAAATATTACCTTCAACTCTGTTAAGTGGTATACAAATAATACTTCTTCAACAAGAACAAGCTTGTTAAATGGACAAAGTGGATCAGAGATTTTAAACGAAGGTCTTTTTATTGGTGATATTGAACCAGGTTGGTCAACACAAGGATCTTTGGTTATAAGCTTCCATGTTGGCAATGATTCTTCTGGAGGTAACGGCCAAATGTCTGGTTCTATTTCTGCTTCTCCTTCTAGTTGTTATATATCAGCAGGCAACAGTACTTGTGCTTCTACTCTTACATGGAATACAAACAATCCTGTGTCAACTTCTTCAGTTACTAAAAATGGGTCTGTAGTAGCAACAGGTAACAATGGTTCAAGAAGTGTTTCTGTAAATTATGGAACAAATACTTTTTACCTTTACAATAATTCTATTGAGCTTGGCTCAAGAAGTGTTTCAGCTAGTTGTATTTCTGGTTCTTATTGGAATGGTTCATATTGTGTTTCTAATAATGACGGAGGAAGCAATTATTGTAAAATAAATTATTTTGAAGTTTCCGATTCAAGAATAGATGAAGGAGAAGAAACAAAACTAAGATGGGATACAGATGGTTGCGACAAGGTTAGAATTTCAGATATTGGATCTGTGAATGATAGTGGGTCAAAGACTGTTGAACCAGATGAAGATACCACTTATACTCTTACTGCCTATGACGATTATGGAGGAACATCTAAATCTACTGTTAGAGTTTATGTTGGAGATGATGAAGACGACGAAGATGGAGACCAATGTAAGATAGATAGTTTTAAGAGTGATGATTCTTATATAGACAGAGGTGATAGTGTTGATTTGAGCTGGAGAACTTCAAATTGCGATAATGTTTCTATTACTGGTCTTGGACGAGTTTCTGACGATGGTAATGAAATTGTTTATCCTTATACTACTGTTACATATATTCTTAGAGCAACAGATGGTGATACTACAAAAACAAAATCAATAAAAGTTAGTGTTGATGCCAACAATAATTTTAATGATTATTACAATGCAAATGTTGTGACATCTGTAGCTACAAATATTGGACAAACAAGTGCAACCTTAAATGGATTTTTGACCAATGCAGGTTCTTTGTCTCAAAATGTTTATTTTGAATACGGAACAACTGTAGATATGGGCATTAAGACTTCAGGTAGGCAAGTAAGCGGAAATGCAAACTTTAGTGAATCAGTAAATGGTCTTGCTCCAAATACTATTTATTATTTTCAGGCCGTTTCTCAAAACAACAATGGTGTGTCGAGAGGATCAATAGAAGTATTTAGGACAACAGGCTATAACACAACTACAAATTATACAAATACAACAAATTACAAAACTGTTGTTCAAGGTAAAACTGTATCAGGGTCTTATTCTCCAGTAATGCTTGATATTTCAAACAGATATCAAACAATAAATAGGGGAGAAGTTATAGATTATACTGTTTACTATAAAAACATAGGTAGAGCTACTCTTGTTGACCCAATGGTCTTGGTTTATATTCCAAAAGGAATAAGTGTCTTAAAGGTTTCAGCTGGTGTTTATTCGGATGACGACAGAACTCTTTCTGTTCCTTTAAAAGATTTAAAACCAAATGAAGACGGAGAAATATATATACAAGCCAAAGCTGAAAGTTTTGATTCAAAGCTTGCTCAAATTGTAACTACCGCAATTCTTGTTTATACAAATTCAAATGGTGCTCAGGAAAATGCAATGGCTTATGTTTTGAATAATCCTGGAACAGGCTCGGGTTCACTACTAGGAGCATCTGTTTTAACAGGAGGTTTCCTTGGTTTGAGTTTAATAGGCTGGCTTTTGTTGATATTAATAATAATGCTAATTATTTTAGTATCAAAGTGTTATTTCAACAAAAAAGAACCAGAAGTTCCTAAGGCTTAAAAACAAAAAAGAAAAACACACCCCGACTTTCGTCGGGGTGTGTTAGTATATAGATATGAATAAAATAGTTTCAAGAAAAGATGTAGCAATAATAGCAAAAGAACTTTTGGTAAAGGTTGCCTCTACAAACAAAGACACTGCCACAGTGTTGTCTCTTTCTGGTGACTTAGGTGCAGGTAAGACAACTCTAACCCAAGAGCTTGCAAAAGAACTTGGAATCAAAGAAAAAGTTTCTTCCCCAACTTTTGTTTTAATGAAAATATATAATACAAAAAATAAAAAGTATTTTTTTAAAAAACTTATTCATATAGATGCTTATAGAATAGAAAAAAATGATAAATTAGATTTTTTAAGACTCCATGATTTTTTAGCAGAAAAAGAAAATCTTATTATTGTTGAATGGCCAGAAAAAATTAAAAAAATTATAAAAAATGTAGATCAAAAAGTTTTTATAAAACATCATAGTGAAGATAGTAGGGTTTTTGATTTTTAATTTTTACAAAATGATATAATATATCTATCAATGACAGATAATACTAAAAACAAAAAAAGGCTGGTTTTGCTTGATTCCCATGCAATTATTCATAGGGCGTATCATGCCTTGCCCGAGTTTTTAAATTCAAAGGGAGAGCCTACAGGTGCCATTTATGGGCTTTCTACGATGTTGTTTAAGATAATATCAGAATTAAAGCCAGATTATATAGTGGCTTGTTATGATTTACCTAAAAAGACCTTTAGGCATGAAGCTTATGATGCTTACAAGGCGGGTAGAGCCAAGGCCGATGAGGCTCTTGTTTTACAACTTATAAAATCTCGAGAGCTTTTCAAAAGCTTGTCGATTCCTTTTTATGAGTGTGAAGGTTTTGAGGCTGATGATTTGCTTGGCACTATTTGCAAAAACCTAGAAGATCAAAAAAAAGAAATAGAAGTAGTTGTAGCTTCTGGCGATATGGATACTTTGCAACTCATAAAGAAAGATTTTGTTTTTGTTTATACATTGAAAAAAGGTATCAATGATACAATTTTGTATGATGAGAAAAAAGTTTTTGAAAGATTTGGTTTTGAACCTGAAAGTCTCCCAGATTATAAAGGTTTGAGAGGTGACCCTTCAGACAATATTATAGGCATAAAAGGTATTGGAGAAAAAACAGCATCTATTTTGATAAGCCGTTATAAGACCATAGAAAATATTTTTAATGCTATTGCCAAAAATCCAAAAGAATTAAAAGACCTTGGAATAACAGATAGAATTCTTGGGCTCTTGAAGGAAGGGGAGGAAGAAGCTATTTTTTCAAAAACTTTAGCTACAATAAGAACCGACGCTCCGATTGGTTTTGTTTTACCAAAAGAAAAATGGATAGAAATTGTTGATAAAGAAAAGGTTCGTGATTTTTTAAATCAAATGGAATTCAAGAGTTTACAAAATAGGTTTTTGAGCCTTTTAAACGGTGAAAGTATTCCTGAGTTAAAAGAAAAAGAAGAAGAAAAAAAAGAAGTTTTTTTAGATATAGATAAAGAACAAATTGAAAAAGCAAAAATAGCTTATTGGCTTTTAAATTCAGAAATGACAAACCCTAATTTTGAAGATGTTTGTGCATATAAAAATTCTAAAAATTTTAATGATGCTTTTTTGAAGCTAGAAGAGGATATCGTAAAAGAAGGTTTGGATTATGTTTACAAAAAAATAGAAATACCTATTATTCAAATAATTAAAAAAATGGAAAAAGCTGGGATTTTTGTTGATAAGGATTATTTGAAAAAAATGTCAAAAGAGTATTCTTCTCTGCTTAAAGATATTGAAGAAAATATTTTTAAAATGGCGGGTATGTCTTTTAATGTCAATTCACCAAAACAAATAGCCGATGTTCTTTTTGACAAAATGCAGATTTCAAAAAAGGGTATAAAGAAAAGTGCCGGAGGTGCTATTTCTACAAGGGAAAGCGAGCTTGAAAAATTGGCAGAATCGAACCCTATTGCAAAAGAAATTTTAAAATATAGAGAAATTCAAAAGCTTCTTTCGACATATATAGATCCAATACCAGACCTTGTTTCAGAGGATGGTAGGCTGAGAGCAAATTTTGTTCAGACAGGTACGACTACTGGTAGATTTTCCTCGAATAATCCAAACCTTCAAAATATTCCAACAAGAACAGAAAAAGGTAAAAACATAAGAAATGCTTTTGTTGCAAAAGAAGGGTCTGTCCTTATCTCTTTTGATTATTCACAAATAGAACTCAGGGTTGCAGCATTGTTGTCGCAAGATTCATATTTTATAGAAACCTTTAAAAATAAGGGTGATATTCATAAGTCTGTAGCAATGAAAGTTTTTGGGGTGGACGAGAATAGTGTTACTCAAGAAATGAGAAGAAGGGCCAAAATTATAAATTTTGGTATTCTTTATGGTATGGGGGTAAATGCTTTGAAACAAAATCTAACAACAGAAGATGGTGAAAATGAAAAAATAGAAGTTTCAAGAGCAGAAGCTCAAGCGTTTTATGATAATTATTTTGCTGAATTTCCGACAATTGCAGGATATCTTGAAAGTGTTAAAAATTTTGCTAAAAAATACGGGTATACAAAAACGTTGTTTGGTAGAAAGAGATATTTCAATGGAATAAAATCACCATTACCTTTTATAAGAGCAATGGCAGAAAGAATGGCTATAAATGCTCCAATTCAAGGTACTGCTACTGCCGATATAATAAAAATAGGCATGAAAAATGCAGATGACAAAATAAAAGAACTTGGTTTTTCAGATAAGGCGGAGCTCGTCTTGCAGGTTCACGATGAACTTATTTACGAGGTAGAAGAAAATATTAAAGATATAATTATTGAAGAACTTTCTTTTGTTTTTAAAAATGTTATTCCTGTTGAGTTTTTAGAAGATAAAAATTCTGTTCCTCTTGAGGTTTCTGTCGCTGTTGGTAAAAGATGGGGTGATCTAAAGTAGTGGATTTATTGTTTTGATAGTGGTAGGATTATATTGTATGAATAAAGATAAAGAAACAACAAACAAAAATGTTAAAACATACAAAGATGGTTTTATTCATTTGTTGTTGGCCCATGGCTACTTAATGTTTTTTGTGGCTGTTGTTTTTGGTGTTATTGCAGACATGTCTCTCGATTACAATCTTTTGTCTAGTTATCCGTATCCAGAAATTGGCTTGTTTTTGATAGGGTTTGGCACTCTTTTAGTTTTTTGGGCTCAGTCTTCTTCTTCAAAAGCGGGGAAGGTTTCTATAGAAGAAAGCACTACTCATGCTTTTGCTTATGGCCCATATAAATATTTTAGAAATCCAACATATCTAGGTTTATTTACTATGACATTGGGTTTGGGTTTACTTTTAAGATCTATTTTTGCGATACTATTTGTCTTGATTGTAAATCTTTTTACAAAACTTATTCTTGTAAAAAGAGAGGAGCTTTTGCTTGAAAACAAATACGGAGAAATCTACAAAGAATATAAAAAGAAGGTTAGAGATTTGTTATGATTTATTTTTTAATCGGTGAAGATTTAAATAAAAAAAGAGAACATGTCTCAAAAATTTTAGGGAATACTGTTCCTGTTTTTTTAGAAAAGGAAGATGTTTCAGAAAATGTTCTTTTGGAAAAATCAGCCTCAAATGATTTGTTTGGTGGTGCTCTTTTTTATATTGTTGAAGATTTTTTTTCAAAAAAACTAGAATTTAAAAAAGAGAGTATTGAAAGTTTGGCTAGTTCCCCAAATATTTTTATATTTAAGGATTCAAAGATACTCGCAAGTGATGTAAAAAAGTATTCAAAATATGCAGAAATTATAGATTTTTCTTTGAAAGAAAAAAAAGTAAAAGAAAAATTTAATGTTTTTAGTATTTGTGATGCCTTTGGTAGAAGAGATAAGATTACAGCATGGATTCTTTACAACAAGGCAATTTCCTCTGGTTTGTCTTCAGAAGAAATATCTGGAGCATTGTTTTGGAAAATAAAAACAATGGCAGATCTTGGTTCAAATGTGTTTACGGAAGAGGAAATAAAAAATATTTCAAATGATTTAGTTGTTCTTTATCATGATTGCCATTTAGGTAAAAAAGATTTTCAGATAGGCCTCGAACAATTTATTTTGAATAGTTTAAATAAATAAAAAATAGCCCGCACACAAACGTGTGGGGCTATTTGATTATTCGCAAAAACCATATTAAGGGGATTCATTTTGGTAGAACCGGCAGTAGCCTTATCGACCTCAACTAAAACTTTTTCGTCAAAAAGTTTTGTCTGGTCACCAGCTCGTCTATTTTCTCTGGTGAGAAAATACAACTCCGCTGTTCGATTCCTACCGGAAGCGTATAAATAAAATCACCCAATATTTTATATTGGGTTCATTTATTTATTGTCCGCTCGGTAGGAATCGAACCTACGACCATCTCCTTAAAAGGGAGCTGCTCTACCGACTGAGCTACGAGCGGATTGGAACATATATAAAAGTAGCATATTTTTTTTAAAAAATCAACAGAAAAGGTGCAACAATGTGCACCTTTAAAATAGTTTATAAATATTTTTTAATTCTGGGATAGCCTCATTTCTACCTCCAGTATTGGACCCAACCAACACTAAGGGTCCTTTTGTGTTGGTATGCTGGTTTCTTGCTAGCCAGCAGATCACAGAGACATCTTTAGGGATATCTGAAACTACAAATATCTTTTTCGGTAATCCTTTAAAATCTTTTTTGTTAGATTTTAAAAAGACATCATATTTTTCGGAAAGATAACATAATAGTTCTTTTTCTTCTTCGTCGATCTCCTTACTTAAAAATAGATCTTCAAAAATACAAATTCCTCTTTTCATTTTTGTTTAAATTTTGGTTTTAAATAATGTACTCCTATTGCCAGCCAATGTCAAATGTAGTTTATTTTGTAGATATATATTATAATCTCTTTATGAAAATAATGAGACCTAAAAAATATTTTGAAGAAGATGTTACAAAAGGAAGGATAGATCATTTGATAGAGCATCGTATACCATGGCTTTTGCTTGGTTTGCTCGGAGGTATTCTTTCTACTGTAATAATATCAAAATACGAGAGCGTGCTTTCTTCTGATATTAGAATAGCTTTTTTTATAACCATAATAGTTTATCTTAGTGATGCTGTTGGTACACAAACAGAAACATTGTACGTGAGAGCTTTGTCTTCTGGTAAGGTTATAAATTTTAAAAAATATATTTTTAGAGAGAGTATTATAGGTCTTGGGCTTGGTTTAATATCGGGTTTTATAATGGCTTTATTTGCTAGTTTTTGGTTGAAGTCTCCAGACATTGGTATTGCCGTTGGTTTGACTATGATTATAAACCTTACCATTGCTCCTATTTTAGCAATTGCTATTCCAAATATTTTATATAAAGAGCATGCCGACCCTGCTCTTGGCGCCGGGCCAATAGCTACGATATTGCAAGACCTTGTAAGTTTAATGGTTTACTTTTTAGTTGCAACTTTACTAATTTTGTAAAATGAAAAAGAAAATACATTTTTTAATGTTGCCAGATATACGCTCAGCAATAAATGTTGGCTCTATTTTTAGAACAGCAGATGCTGTTGGTATTTCAAAAATAATTCTTGCTGGTTATACTCCAAGGCCAACAGATAAATTTGGAAGAATTCAAAAAGATATAACAAAGAGTGCTTTAGGGGCAGAAAATTTTGTTTCTTGGGAGTATCAAGAAGAAATCTTGCCTACAATAAAAAAGCTTAAGAAAGAGGGTTTTAAGATAATAGCAATCGAACAAGACGAGAGATCTGTTGATTATAGAAAAACAAAAACAAATGAAAAAAATCTTTTCATCTTGGGTCCAGAAGTTTCTGGTTTAGATAAAAAGATTCTTTCTTTGTGCGATCAAATAGCTGAGATACCAATGAAAGGAGGGAAGGAGTCTTTGAATGTTTCTGTTGCTGCCGGAGTTGCTCTTTTTGGTATTATAAAACCAAATTAGTTGTTGTAGTAAGGAACAAAAAGAGATTGGTTTTGTGGTGTTTTTTCTGGTCCATTGGTCAAAATCCACAAAATAAAAAGGGCCAAAATAAATATTAGTATTTGAGTACCAAAACCCATTTCTCCATTTGTTTTTTTTACTTGTTTTAAAAAATTTTTCATATTTATTTAAATAATACTTGGTGTTTTTCACAGAAATGTGAACTTCTCCCTTTTATTATTTCTTTTTTAATAATACCACAACAATCTCTTTTAGAGCACTTTGTCCCTGTCTTTTTGTAAGCTGTGTGATATTTTTGAAAATTTCCTTTTTTGCCGTCTATGTTTCTGTAGTCAGACATTGAGTCACCACCGAGCGATATGCTTTTTTCTAAAATCTTTTTGGTGTTTTTGAAAATTTCAAATTTTTTTACTTGTGGAATTTTTGAAATAATAGATCTTGGGTGTATCCCAGAAGCCCAGAGTATTTCATCGGAATAAATATTTCCAATACCCGATATAATTTCTTGATTCATGAGAACACTTTTAATATCTCCTTTTGGTTTTTTATTTAGTCTTTCTTCAAAAAGTTTTTTTGTGGTTTTTTTATCCAAAGGTTCGGGCCCAAGTTTTTTTAGGTGTTTTGTTTTTTCGATTTCAGATGTTTTAAAAATTGTTATTTTACCAAATTTTCTGGAATCACAAAATGCCAACTTCTTGCCATTCGACAAAGAAAAGACAGCATGTATAAATCTGTTGTATGGGTCTAAGAGGTCATTATTTTCTTTTGGTTGCCATTTTCCTTTTTTAAAAAAATATTGCCCATACAAAAGATGACCTGTCATTTTTAAGTGTATTAAAATGATTTCGCCAAAATCAGTGTATATTAAAATATTTTTTGCTTTTCTTTCTACTTTTACAACCTTACTGCCAATTATTCTTTTTTTAAATTCTTTTATAAAAAGAGGGTCTTTAATGCTTTGCGAAAAAAGTTTTTTTCGCAAAGCATCCTGATCCCATTTTTTTAAATCAAAAGTTATGTCTGTCCAAAAATCTTGAAAGGAGAGACCTTTCAATTTTTGAAGTCCTTTTACTGTTGTTGTAACCTCTGGCAATTCTGGCATATAAAATAGTTATTGATTTGTTGAAAATAAGTTTTTTAAACCCTGCTTCCTAAAAATTTTAAAGCTTCTCGTATTTTAGCATTTGTGCCAATAGTGTTTTCTGGTATTTTTTTAACAGCATCTCGTGCTTCATTTTGGCTATACCCAAGAGATTTTAGAGCCTCCAAGACATCCTCATTTTGTTTTATTTGTTCTTCTGTTTCTTCGTCACACTTAAAGTCTTTGAGTTTGTCTCTAAGTTCAATTACAATTTTTTCTGCTGTTTTTTTGCCTATTCCAGAGACTTTGTTTAGATAAGAAGTGTCTCCGCTGGCAATAGCTCGCTGGAGGTTTTCAATAGAAGATATTGCTGTTATTGCAAGGGCAGATTTTGGCCCTATCCCCGAAACATCTAAAAGTAGCTCAAAAAAAGAAAGCTCATTTGTATTTCTAAAAGCATATAAGTCTATGGAGTTTTCTCTTACAGCAGTATGTATCCAAAAAGAATAATGATCTCCAAGGGTTGTATTTGATATTATTTCCGGTGTAACAAAAACTTTATATCCCACCCCGGATATATCAATTACTAAAAATTTATCTGTTTTATGCACTAAAATACCTTCCAATCTTGATATCATATATTTATTATACTAAATAGTCTTTGTTTATAAAAGTTTATTTCTCCAAAACCTAGATGATACCTATTGTAAGCTAGAGTTTTACTTTACTCTTGTTTTATGTTAATATTTATTTATTCAAATTTTGTCAGTGTCTCGACATTTTGGAAATTAACGAAAAATCAAAATTATATTTTTATAAGTTTTATTTAATAAAACAACTATATGCCAATTACAAAATCAGCAAAAAAAGCATTGCGAAGTTCAAAAGTTAAAAAAGCAAGAAACGATCGCAACAAAAAAATCGTCAAAGAATCAATCAAAAAAGTTGAGAAGATGATTAAAGAAAAAAACAAAGAAGGAGCAAAGAAATTACTTTCAGAAGCTTACAGTGCTATAGACAAAGCTGCAAAAAGAGGAATTTTGAAAAAGAATACTGCAGCAAGAAGAAAAGCAAAGCTTTCAAAAGATTCAAAATAGATTTAAAAATAAACCCCCTGAATGGGGGTTTATTTGTTGCCAATTATTTGTATAATAGAGGGGTATGAAAAAAATAGTATTATATATTTTGACTTTTCTGTTTTTGATATCCCCAAATATATCCTTAGCAAAAGAAGTCAGTGGTTATTTGTTTTATGGAGATGGTTGCCCTCATTGTGCAAAGGAAGAAGAATTTTTAGGAAGTATAAAAGACAAATATCCAGAGTTTAAGCTTGAGAGGTATGAAATATTTTTCAATAGAAAAAATGCAAAATTAATGCAAGAAGTTGCTACTTCTTTAAATAAAGAAGTAGGAGGTGTACCTTTTCTTGTTATTGGTGAAAAATCTTTTGTTGGTTACAAAGAAGGGGTTACAGATATTGAAATAGAAAAAGCTATTCGTGAAAGCATTGAAGGTGATTATAAAGATCTTGTTGCCCCTGTTTTAAATAAAGAAAAAATAAAACAAGATCAAATAAAAGAAGAAAAGAAAAAAGCTTTAGATGTTGCTGATAGAAAAATTAAACTTCCATTTTTAGGAGAGGTGAATATTTACAAAGTTTCATTGCCTGCTTTGGCTATGACAATGGGCTTGCTCGACGGGTTTAATCCTTGTGCAATGTGGGTTTTAATTTTTTTGATTAGCTTTTTGATAGGGATGAAAGATCGCAAAAAAATGTGGATTATAGGTTCAGCTTTTATTTTGGCTTCAGGGTTTGTGTATTTTGTTTTTATGTCTGCTTGGCTCAATCTTGTATTGTTTTTGGGTGTAATACTTTTTGTAAGACTTTTGATAGGAGGGCTAGCTTTGTTTGGAGGGGCTTATGGTCTTTTTAGATTCTTTAAAAAGAAAGATAATACTTGTGATGTTACCGATGATTCAGAAAAAGAAAAAATTGTTGGAAGGTTAAAAAAAATAACAAAAGAAAGTAATTTGTTTTTGGCTGTCGGGGGAGTTATTGTTTTGGCTTTTATGGTCAATCTTATAGAGCTTGTATGTTCTGCTGGTTTACCTGCAGTTTTTACCCAAGTTTTGGCAATGAATGATCTTTCAGGTTTTGGATATTATGGTTATATTCTTTTGTATATTTTGTTTTTCATGCTAGATGACTTAGTTGTTTTCTTTATTGCTATGAAAACTTTTAAGGTTACTGGTTTTGCAACAAAGTATGCAAGATATTCTCATTTGATAGGTGGGGTACTCATGGTTATCATTGGTATTCTTCTTATTTTCAAACCACAGTTGTTGATGTTTGGATAAAATAAAACCCCGTCTGGGGTTTTGTTTTTTAAGAACATATTTTTTAAAATTAGCAAATAATTGATTTTTGTGTTATAGTCATCTAAGTCGTTTACTAGCATTGTGCAGTTCTGATTGTACAAATAAAATAAAAATAATTTATGGGTAATTTTAAGGATAGAGGAGGTAGAGGTGGTGGTTTTAGAGGTGGAGATAGAGGTGGTCGTTCTGGTGGTTTTGGCGGGAATCGTGGTGGAGAAAGAAGACCGATCTCAATGCACAAGGCTATTTGTGACAATTGTCACAAGAGTTGTGAGGTTCCTTTTAAACCTTCAACAGATAAGCCAATATATTGTAATGATTGTTTTGGCGACAAAAGAGGAAATGAAAATCCAAGAAGAGATTTTGAAAAAAGAGATTCAAGAAGAGACTTTGGTGGAAATCAAAACTTTTCAAGAAATACAAATGAAAATTCTTCTTCAGACACAAAGAAACAATTGATGGATATAAATTCAAAATTAGATTTTTTGTTGGCTTCTTTTGAAAAAATGAATGTTTCAAAAAAAGAAGAAAAGATTGTAGTAAAAAAAGTAGAAGAAAAACCTGTTTTAAAAAACAAGGTTGAAAAGAAAGCTACTCCTGCAAAAAAAGCTCCAGCTGTTAAGGTTGTAGCTACAAACAAAAAAGCTGCAGAAAAGAAAACAGAAAAGAAGGTTGAGAAAAAAGTGGTAGCAAAGAAAAAGAAGTAATTAAAAAAGACCAGAGTTTCTCTGGTCTTTTTTAAATGTGATCCCGGCAGGACCGCGAGTACGCTTATCTCGACCTACAGTCGCGAGTACTTTTCTGGTTTTGTAAACAAATCACAGAAAAGTCTTTCGATTCCTGTTCGAGAGACAAGCAGTTGTCTCTCTCGTGGTCACATTATAAAAAACCGAAATAAATTCGTTTTTTTAATTGTGATCCCGGCAGGAATCGAACCTGCATCATAACTTCCGCAAAGTTACGTCCTATCCATTGAACGACGGGACCTAGTCAACTTTTTAAATTTACACTATAAATAGATTAACTGCAAGTTTTAAAAAACCGGCAATGCCGGTTTTTTAAAAGCCTATTTTATCTGCAAACTGTATTGAGTGTGGTTCTTCTATTTCAGATTTTTCAGCAACTTTAGTTATTTCAGCAACAACATCTTCTTCTATTTCCTTGGGAAGAAAAATTGCATATATTGGCAATATTTTTTGCGTTGTATCAAAAATTATTTTTGAATACTCTTCACTTTCAGTTTCTTTTACATTAAAGCTCTTTATATCTTTCCAGCTAAAAAATGTTCTACTCATGCGTATACCCTCATTGTTTATTTGTATTTCAAGTATTTGTGGTTTTTTGATTGAAAAGATTATCAAACAAATTCCAGAAATTAGTATAAAAATAGAAAACACAAAATTGTTTTTCCAAAGTGAAAAAATAAAAACAACAAGGGTTATAAGTCCTATTGTCCAATACCAGTCATTTGTATGTTCCTTGTGAAAGTATTCAGGAACAGACCATTCAATAGTTTTTATTTTTTCATTCTCCATATATATATTATACCACAAACAAAAAACAACCCCAAGAAGAGGTTGTTTTTTGTTTTATTTTTTATTTACTTTTTTTGTAGAAGATTTTTTTGTTTTCTTTCCACAAGCTTCTTTTTGAATCATCTTCCAGTGTTTTTTCATTTCTGAAATTACAGATTCTAGCTCTTTTGGGTCAACATCTTTTAGTTTAGAATATTTTGCTTGAGCATTTTCTATTATTTGATGATACACAGGCTCTGTGAGCTCTTTTGCTTTTTCAAATTTTTCAATAATCTCACCTTTCATTTTTACTGACCAGCTTTTTATAGCTTTTCTATTTTTCTTGCCGTCTGGTCCAAACAATATATATGCAGCAGCGCTAAGAGCAGCCACCCCAGCCCCAATACCAATAACTGTTTTTGCACTAACACCTTTTTTGGTTTCTTTTTTTACCATAATGTTTTTAAATTAATAATAATTTATATAGATTTTCTATTATGAAAATCTTCTTTTTTATTTTTAGGTTTACCAAAAATAAAAGTGAAAAGGGGACTTTTTCTTATCTCTTCTCCAAGATCTCTAAGACCAGCTTCGGTGGTCTCCGCATATCTTCTTAAAATCTTAGATATTTTGTAAAAATTTCTAAGTATTCTAATAAGATAAAATATTGCCACAAGTACAAAAGACGAAATGACAATTACAGATATTGAAGTTATAAAAAAGAAAATATCCGACTTTAATATTGAATCCATATTTGTATTTTACCACTTAATTATTTTTTGCAAAAGATTTTTTTAAAAAAGAAATATTTATAGCAAGAGTTGTTGACATCGTTTATTTTTAATGCTATTGTACATTTTGTATTTTTGTTCTTTTAGTAAATGCATTATTGCTCACTGGGCGCCATTGTTTGGTTTCTGGCGAGCAATAATGCATAAAACAAAACTAAAAAACCAACAAAATGGAAAAGAATGTAATTAAATTTTCTGACGACGAAACTAGTTTTATCGTTAGTTTTAAAAACGGCAAAGAAACCTGTGATATTGTTTCAAAAAAAGAAGGATTAATTGCAGTGCAAAAATTTTTTGATGACAAAAAAATCACTCAAGAAGAATTTCTTGAGATGGTTGATCAAATAATAAAAGGGAAAAAAATTCCATGGGTTGAAAATCTTAATATTCGTGTCTCCGTAGGAGTAATAGACCTTGGGGTGTTAGAACCTTCTGACCTTGAAAACTTGAAAGATTTTTTTAGAGAGGGAAAAGAGGCTCAAGATTTTTTTGAGTTTCTTAAAAAGAGAGGTTCCAAAAAAGAAGAAGAAAAAGTGAGAAGTTAGATATTTTTATCTTCTTTTTTGAGAACAATTGTTACAAAAGCGTCTTTAAAAAGACGCTTTTTATGTTGAGTAAAACAGGGGATATGATACTTACACATAAGTTTGATGTGTCGAGTTGAATTTTGTAAGGTTGTTTAAGCGCGTTTAGACTGTCTCAAACTAGCCCTGTGAGTCTTGGTTTTTAATTTTGTTCCACAATTCTTTCTCCTTGGTAACACCTTCTTCTAGTTCTTGATATTGTTTCCTAAAACGATCAAATTCATCTTCGTTTATTGTCATTTTCTTTCCACTTTCACCTGTGTATTCATATAAACCATTTTCATTTAATTTTGCACTCATAATTCTTTCTAATGCACCTCTTTTTTCTCTAAAACCAGATGCGTATTCTGCCATATTATCTATCCTTATACCCTTATAATCTAATTGTCTATCTTGTTGTAAATTTTTATATTCATCAGATTCTGCTAAAAAATTATAAAATTTTCTAGCATCATCACTAGAAACGAAATTAGCGACAAATCTTGTTTCATTTCCATCCTTATGAACAGGAAAAGTTTTTTCATCATCTATGTACTTAAAGGCAATAGGAATTTTATTATCGCTAGCTATTTTAAAAATTAGATCTCTCAATTTTTCACAATCTTGTATTGATATATCAAAATATATTCTTTCTTTACCCCACTCAAACTGTCCAGAATTCTTAAGCTCTTTTGCAATAACATTTCTATATTCATTCCAAAAGAACCCTTGATCTGTTTCTCCATTTTTCATTCTAAACTCTGAAAATTTATCTTTGTTTTTAGTTTCTGGTTCTTCCGTCTCTGAAATTCCTAATTCTTTTTTTATTCTTTCTGTATCTTCTTGGTCTGATAAAGATCGTTCTTCTTTTTTATTTTGTCCAATTTCTTTTAACCTTAGTTCTTCTAAAACCTTCGACTTCCTTTCTTTTTCTGCCTTAGTTTTTTCTTTATCTGTATATTCAGGAACTATCCAGATAAAATCTAAAGTTTCAGAATCTAGACCTTCATATTGTGGAGGTACAGCGGGATTCTCTTTTTTATCTGTTTCTCTAAGTTCATTATTTTCTAATCCTTTTTCAATAGCAAAGACAAAAGATGATGGTAATCCTTCTAGGATTTTATCTTTTGATTCACCATTTTTTATTCGATTAATGTATTCTTGAATTTTTTGTTCTCCTCCTGTTGGTGATTGTTCCATATATTTAAATTATACCTTAAATTATATATTTAAGGTACCTGAGTCTTCCGATACTTAATTTTTCTTGCGGAAGAGGTGAGACTGCGAGTATGTTTTTCGAATCTCGCAGGAAAAAGAAGTATTTCTCTTTCTCGTCTCTGTCAAACAAAAAAGACCCCTAAGGGTCATTTTGTATGGGCGGAGATCCTCGTGTTAGAACCTTTCAATATTAAGACCTGTAAGGCCTTGGGGATATCTTCCATACTATTATAACGACGCTCCTCGTGCGAATTAAAAAAGTGACAAAAGTGACACTACTTGAGCATATAAAGTTACATGAATATGTCACTATTTTAGACACGATTATGCGACGAATCCCTAGTTCTGCATAGACTTAGCAAAGCTCCCTTTCTCTGACACCATTGGTATATGGAAACATATACAACAGCTAGGATTAATAAAGAGATATTGATACCAGTACAAAAGATAAGGTATGTATTGTATGCTCGTAAATCTACTGAATCAGAAGAACGACAAGTATTATCTATTGATTCACAAGTTAAGGAGATGTTACAGCTTGCCGAACGTGAGGACTTGGAAGTAGTTGAAATCAGAAAAGAATCTCATTCAGCTAAAGAATCAGGACAACGACCAGTATACAAAGAAATACTGGAAGATATCAGGCGAGGTAGATTTAATGGAATACTAACTTGGGCACCTGATCGACTCTCCCGTAATGCGGGCGACCTAGGAAGTATCGTTGATTTAATGGATCAAAAGTTATTGTTAGAAATTCGTACTTACGGACAACATTTTAAAAATTCACCCAATGAAAAGTTTTTGTTAATGATTCTATGTTCTCAAGCAAAATTAGAAAATGACAACAAAAGTGTAAATGTTAAACGTGGATTAAGGACTAGATGTGAAATGGGACTACGTCCCGGAGTCGCTCCAACTGGTTATTTAAATCAAAAAATGACAGACAAAAAATGTGAAGTATTAGTTGACCCAGAAAGAGCTTCAACTATTAAGAAGATGTTTG
>JACCEC012478023.1_pt1 | contig 22273 bp, 16 predicted proteins | sample 7450121 | NCBI WGS metagenome assembly JACCEC01 (sample SAMN15323455, study PRJNA562643) | freshwater metagenome | isolation source: river surface water | place: USA:Blue River Watershed | collected 2017-08-18 | reverse complement strand
TTTAATGCGCTTGCAGCCAATCCGTACCCACGCCGACTTCCACTTCGATCGGTACGGGAAGAGGAATGGCATTGGCCATCAATCCTGGAATTTCTTTTCTTAGGATGTCCACTTCGTCCTTGTGCGCATCAAACACGAGTTCGTCATGCACTTGGAGAATGAGTTTAGACTTCAACTTATTCCCTTTCATCCAGGCCTGCACATGAATCATGGCCACCTTAATCAGGTCAGCCGCCGAACCTTGCAGTGGGGCATTAATGGCATTTCGCTCCGCAAAACCACGCATGGTCATGTTGCGGCTATTGATGTCCCTCAAGTAACGGCGGCGACCAAGGATGGTCTCCACAAATTCCTGAGTTCGCGCCTTTTCAATCGCTCCATCCATGTACTGTTTGACAGCCGGAAACTCCGTAAAGTAAGCATCGATGATTTCCTTGGCTTCCCCACGAGGAATGGATAGACGTTGGGCCAACCCAAAGGCTGAAATGCCATAGATGATGCCAAAGTTGGCGGTTTTGGCCTTTCTTCGCATGTCGGAGGTCACCTCATCTAAGGGAACCTTGAAGATTTTGGCAGCCGTAGTGGCGTGGATATCACGCCCTGTTCGGAAGGCTTCCAGCATCGACTCATCCTGAGAGAATGCCGCCATCAAGCGCAATTCAATTTGGGAATAATCCGCAGATAGCAAAACGTAGTTCTCGTCTCTAGGCACAAATGCCTTGCGGATCTCTCTGCCTCGAGCGGTACGAATTGGGATATTTTGCAGGTTTGGGTTGATCGAAGAGAGACGGCCAGTGGCTGCTACAAACTGATTGTAGGTGGTGTGAATTCTTCCAGTCTTGGGATTGATCATGGTAGGAAGTGCATCCACATAAGTGGACTTCAGCTTGACCATTTGACGATACTCGAGAATAGCCTCCGCGATCTCGTGTTCGTCTGCGAGTTTACTCAAAATTTCTTCCCCTGTGGCATATTGCCCAGTCTTGGTTTTTTTGGCCTTGGGATCCAATTTCAATTTTTCAAAAAGCACTTCGCCAAGCTGCTTTGGGGAAGCCAGATTGAAGCGTACCCCTGCCAATTCATAGACTCGCTTCTCGATTTCCTTACTTTCTTGTTCCAAGGTAACAGACAGTTCTGCCAAGCTCCCGGTATCAATTCGCACCCCTTCAAATTCCATATCGGTCAACACCGGAATCAATGGATTTTCCACTTCCTCCAACAATTTTTTCAAGCCATTGGACTGTAAAATAGGGTCCAGTTTACCTTTCAGTCTCAGCGTAATGTCCGCGTCTTCTGCGGCATAGGCAGTCGCCTCATCCTCGTCCACATCCCGCATATTGCCTTGACCTTTTCCCTTTTTGCCGATCAGTTCGGTAATCGACACCGGCTTGTACTGCAGGTACTGCTGTGCCAGCCAGTCCATCCCATGCTTCCCTTCCGGTTCGATGAGGTAATGGGCCAATAGTGTATCGTAAAGAATTCCTTTGATTTCTATCCCGTAATTTTTTAGGACCAGCAAGTCGTACTTGATGTTTTGGCCGATTTTAAGAATGTCTTCATTTTCAAAAACTGGGCGCAGCAACTCCAATACCTCCTGGGTTTGTTTTGGATCAGGTCCTACCGGAATGTAATAGGCTTCTCCTTCCAAGTAAGCAAAGGAAATTCCAACCAATTCCGCACGCATGGCATCTAAGTCCGTAGTTTCGGTATCAAAGCAGATTTCTTTTTGGAGGAGCAAGTAGTCTACCAGTTCTTGGATAGCGGCTTTCCCTTTGATTTTATGGTAGTTGTGGGCATTGCTATGAATCGTGTCGAGGACAATCGGAGCCGCGAAGGAAATAGCTTCCTCGTCTTCACCTTCCTCGAATTGGATCGCAGGTTGCGGAGCAGGTACGCCAAACAGGTCCATCTGCGCAGGAGCAGGAGGCGCTGCGGTCGCTTTTTTTACTGGACCTTCCTTAAATAATCGGTTGGCCAGGGTACGGAATTCCAGTTCCGAAAAAATCGCCCGCAATTTCTCTTCATCCACCCCCTCATACCGGAGGTCTACCTCATCAAAATCCACTGGCACATCGATTTTAATGGTGGCGAGTTCCTTGGATAGAATTCCCTGCGGCCCAAAGTTTTCCACATTTTCCCGCTGCTTGCCTTTGAGTTGGTCTGCATTGGCTACCACTCCCTCCACGGTTCCGAACTCCTTGAGCAGTTTGACGGCGGTTTTTTCCCCAATACCTGGAATTCCTGGAATGTTATCCACAGCATCTCCCATCAAGCCCAAGATGTCTCTTACCTGATCGACATGTTCAATGTCCCATTTTTCACAGATTTGCTTAGGCCCCATCACATCCACTCCATTGCCCATGAAGGCAGGCTTGTACAGAAAAATGTGGTCGTCTACAAGCTGCCCATAGTCCTTGTCTGGGGTCATCATGTAAACGGTAAATTGTTCTTTTTCAGCTTTTTTTGCGATGGTGCCGATCACGTCATCCGCCTCAAATCCATCCATTTCTAAGACTGGAATTTTAAATGCACGAACGATTTCCTTCACCCAAGGAATGGAGACTGTAATGTCTTCGGGTTGCTCGAGTCGATTGGCCTTGTAAGGGGTATACTGCTCGTGCCGAAAAGTAGGGGCCTTCGTATCAAAAGCTACCGCGATGTGGCTAGGTTTTTCCTTTTCCAAGACTTCCAACAAGGTATTGGTAAATCCGAGCATCACTCCTGTATTGAGTCCTTTGGAGTTAATTCTCGGGTTTTTGCTAAAGGCAAAATGGGCCCGATAAATCAGGGCCATGGCATCCAAAAGAAAAAGTTTATGGGCTTGCTGTTGAGACATTCGAACAAAGGGTTGGGGTAAGGAAAGGAAATCTTCCGCCTCACTAAGGTACAACTTTTCCGTAGGTGAAAGAGGGCAAAAGGGCTTGGAAACTGACAATTTCAGACAAGCTGAGTCAATCTTCTTTTTCGTACTGCTTGAGGTAATTTTTCACTTGCAAGCTTCGCAAGAAAATAAGGGTCAAAGGAATCAACCAAAGCAACTCGTTAAAAACCAAATGAAACACCGAGCGCTTATTCCAGCCTAATTCAGGCACAAAACCAAGTGTAAACCAAACTGCGGTGATAAGTTTTCCCGAAATTCCAATCAAAATCAACCAAACCCAAGTGACCGGGTAGAAGGCGGAAAAAAATAGTACAAGTCCAATCCCAATGCCAAAAATTCCAAAATAGGAGGTGGAAATAGGTTCCAATGGAATCAGGCCCATGGCCATCCACTTGACCACCGTCTCCCCAAAGTAGGTGTAAAAGGCAGACCAAGCAATCGTGTACATGCCCGATAGCAAGAGCAGGCCTCTAAAATGCATGGGAAACTTGGGAAAATTAGTGGCTTGATCCATGGAAGGTTTGATTTTGTAGTGCGAAATGAACACCTTGAGGTGAAACAAGTTTGGGACGTATACAAAACTATCCAATGAATCGAAAAAACAACCTGCCTTCCTTCGCTTTTCTTTTTCTAGGCGCCGCGATTTTCTCAGCCTTGGGCTTTGGCATCGGCCGAAATGTAGGCGAAATCAACCCGCCAACTATCGATGCAGCAGCGGATCTGATTGGTCTATCTTTTACTCCCCAAGAAAAGGACAGCATGATCGGTACACTCACCACTCATCGTAGCAACTTTGAGCTACTACGCCAGACCAAACTGGCCAATTCAGTGGGTCCGGCCCTAGTATTTAACCCACTACCCCAGGGCTTCTACCCCAGCCAGGATCAACTGGCCCATGACTGGGGGCTTCCCTCAAAGGTAGCCCTGCCCACATCTGATGTGGATCTGGCATTTATGCCTGTGAGCCAGCTCTCCGTGTTGATCAAAACGCGTCAAGTGACGTCTGAGCGGCTAACACAACTTTATCTCGAACGAATCAAAACCCATTCTGATACCTTGGCTTGTTTGGTGACCCTCATGGAGGATCAGGCGCTTGCTCAAGCTAGAGCCCTGGATCGGGAACTTGCTTCAGGCAAGTACAGAGGCCCACTTCATGGCATACCCTATGGGGTGAAGGATTTATTTGCACTTCCGGGAACAAGAACTACTTGGGGCGCCACTCCTTACAAGGATCAAGTGATTGACGAGACCTCGACGGTCATTACCAAGTTGGAAGAAGCAGGAGGGGTATTGGTGGGAAAATTCACCCTCGGTGCTTTGGCTATGGGCGATGTATGGTATGGGGGAGTAACCAAAAATCCATGGAATTTGAAGCAGGGAGCGAGTGGTTCTTCAGCTGGCTCGGCTTCGGCTGTAAGCGCAGGATTAGTGCCCTTTGCCATCGGCACGGAGACGCTAGGCTCAATCGTTTCTCCCTCCACTCGCAACGGGGTAACAGGGCTTCGTCCTACCTTTGGGCGAATCAGTAGGCATGGGGCTATGGCGCTAAGTTGGTCCATGGACAAGGTGGGCCCTATCTCCCGATCGGCATTGGATAATGCGATTGTACTTTCCGTCTTGAATGGTAGCGACACCAAAGATCCCTCCACTATCCCGGCGGCATTCAATTATTCGGCAAAAAAAGAAGTCAAGAAGTTAAAAGTGGGGTACTTCAGTTCCTTTTTTGAAGGAACTCGAGCGGGCATAGAAAATGACCGTGCGGTATTGGAGCTCCTGAAAAACCATGGAATCACACTACATCCAGTAGAACTGAAAACGAGCATCAACCCCGCTCCTTTGGTATCCATGTTGCTGGTGGAAGGCGCAGCAGCATTCGATGAGTTGACCCGATTCGGTCTAGATGACCAAATGGTGGCCCAACACAAAAGTGCATGGCCCAACGTGTTCCGCGCAGCGAGATTCATCCCTGCCGTAGAATACATTCAAATGAGTCGGCAGCGAAGTGTATTGATTGAAGAAATGCATGCCCTAATGAAGGAGTACGATGTGATCATCACCCCATCTTTTGCTGGGCAGCAACTCCAAATCACCAACTTGACGGGGCATCCGGCACTTTGCCTACCTAATGGATTTGGTTCCAACGGCAGCCCTACTTCCATTACCTTATTGGCCAATCTTTTTGAGGAAGAAAAATTGATTATGATTGGCCGATTGATTCAGGAAAATTCCGATTGGCAAGCCAAACGACCTCCACTATTTTCCAAATAGGCTTTACGGCTAGGATGGGAAACAAAAAATGGTATTCTTAAGTCAAAAAAGAGGCCCCGTAATTACGGGGCCTCTTTTTTTAGTGAATAACCCCTGATATTTTTATGTGGGTTGGGGAAAGAAAGAGGACTTTCTGAGTGGTCTCCAATTTGTAATGATCTATTTTTCCCGTAGCCTGGTTCATGTAAAGTTCTCCAAGGGTGGTCGTGGAATAAAATAGATTTTCGTCCTTGATCTTAAACGTGACCCAGGCCGGATAATTCTGCACATAGCGAATCGAAATCTCCTTCACCTTGCCTTTTGACTCAGGGAGCAATTCATGAATCAACTGATCTGGGGTAGTTCGAGTACCATACGCAGTAGCAAGCGAAGGAACGTTGATATCTGCTTCGTAAAATGCTGCCAGCTCTTCCTTCCAATCCTCAGAGGTATACAACAAATCCACTAATTGCTCCTCGCCATTAATTACCGAGGTTTTTAATACCGAATCCCCTTCGATTTTACTCAGTTCCAGGTTGATAAAACTTTTCAAATCAAAGTAAGGAAGCTTTTCAAGGGCCGGTTCTTGCTGGTTTGGTGAGCAAGCAAGTGTTATCCCTAACAGCAGTACTGCAAAGATGTTTTTTAGTTTCATGATTCTAGTAGTATGTCTCCCGTCATTTCTTCGGGAATACCTACCCCCATCAACTGAAGGATAGTGGGCGCTAAATCCCCCAATTTCCCGTCTTTCACTGAAAAATTCTGTTTGTCTACCACGATAAAAGGCACCAAGTTGGTCGTGTGCGCTGTATTCGGCGTGCCGTCCTCATTGATCATCACGTCAGAGTTGCCATGATCCGCAATTACAAGGACCGTATACTCATTGGCAAGAGCGGCTTTGACCACTTTTTCAGCCGACGCATCTACTGCTTCACAAGCCTTTACGGCCGCGTCAAAATCACCGGTATGTCCCACCATATCTGCGTTTGCAAAATTGAGACAGATGAAGTTTGCGCTTTTCTTATTGAGCTCCCCTGTGATCTTGAGGGCGATTTCTCCAGCACTCATTTCAGGCATCAAATCGTAGGTCGCCACCTTGGGTGAAGGGCAAAGAATTCTGCTTTCTCCGATAAATTCTTTTTCCCTTCCTCCAGAGAAGAAGAAGGTCACGTGCGGGTATTTTTCTGTCTCCGCAATTCGGATTTGTTTCTTCCCTGCTTTCTCCAAAACTTCTCCAAGGGTATTGTTGAGCTTGTCCTTTTCAAATAGGACCTGTACCCCAGTGAATGTTTCGTCGTAGGTAGTCAATGTCAAGTAGTCCAAGTCCAACTTTTTCATATTGAAATCCGGAAAATCTCGCTGGCTTAGCGCTTGGGTAATCTCTCTACCTCTGTCCGTACGGAAATTGAAGCAGAGAACCATATCCCCTTCTTGAATGGTTGCAAGGGGTTTATTGTCCTCCCCCACTTGAATGATAGGCCGGATAAATTCGTCGGTTACTTGATTGCTGTAAGACTTCTTGATGGAAGACAGTATGTTTTTCGATTTTTCTCCTTCACCCAGAACCATGGCGTCGTAAGCAAGCTTTACGCGCTCCCATCGATTGTCCCGATCCATGGCATAGTAACGGCCAATCACGGATGCAATTTTTCCAACCGAATGGTCCAAATGAGATTGAAGGTCTCCGAGGTAGGCTAATCCTCCCTTAGGGTCGGTATCGCGGCCATCGGTAAAGGCATGAATAAATACATCCTCCATCCCATGGTGTTTGGCTGCATCACAAAGCCCCTTTAGGTGCTCGATGTGTGCGTGCACCCCTCCATCAGATACCAATCCCAAAAAATGAACTTTCTTCTTTCCTGCTTTGGCTCGGGCAAACGCAGCACTCAAGACAGGATGAGTGAGTAGTTCGCCCTGCTGAACCGCCAGATTGATTTTAACCAAGTCCTGGTAGACTACCCTTCCCGCGCCAATGTTCATGTGTCCCACTTCCGAGTTGCCCATTTGGCCTTCTGGAAGGCCCACAGCAAGTCCAGATGCCTCCAATTTGGCGTGTGGATAAGTTTTGAATAAGCTGTCTATAAAGGGAGTGTTGGCCTTGTCGATGGCAGAAACTGCAGGATTGGTAGCAAGTCCCCAACCATCTAAAATCAGTAATAAAACGTTCTTATTCATGCCGTAAATATAGTACAATTGAAACAAAAATTGGGGAGGAAAGGTTGTGAAAATGTGCTGTAAAACTGCATTTTTCCCTCCTGAACAAAGAAAATTCCAAGTCCCTTTCTGGATAACGGGTGCAAACAGGGGAAGAAAATTCGTGGACCAATACGGAAGAAAATCCCAGCCTTGGGTCTTCAGTTTTCACCGACTCCTCAATCGGAAGATTTGTCCTGGGCGATAAACTCCAAGTTTCGTTTGATGCCATTAAACTTGGTGCGCGTGACGGCCGAACCAGCAAAAACACGTTTGAAGGTTTCTTCTGTGAGTTCTTTCCAATCTTGTGCTGCCAAGATTTCCAAGTCCGAAGAAGGGCTGAATGCTGGCTCTTGATGCGGTTTAGAAAATCGGTTCCAAGGGCAGACGTCCTGACAGACATCGCAACCAAACACCCAATTGTCCATCTTTCCCGAAAAGGAGCTGGGGATAGCATCTTTCAATTCGATTGTGAGGTAGGAAATGCAGCGGGAACCGTCCACTACTCCAGGTGCTACAATGGCCTCGGTAGGACAAGCATCCATACAGGCAGTACAGGTGCCACAATAGTCCTTGGCCAAAGGAAGATCTGGAGTTGCTTCTAGATCGATTACCAACTCGGCCAAAAAGAAGAAACTACCCATGGACTTGTTAAGGAGGAGGCTATTTTTCCCTATCCAACCTAGTCCTGCGCGCTGTGCCCATTGCCGCTCGAGTATGGGTGCAGAATCCACAAAACTACGGCCTTGGATATCTCCTATCTCATCTCGAAGGCAAGCCAAAAACTCACGGAGCTTTTCTTGAATAACATCGTGGTAATCCTGACCATAGGCATACTTGGCCAACTTGATGTTCTCAGTACCTTGTGGAAGTGCATGTTCTGGGTAGTAATTGTACACCAGGGAAACGACCGTCTTTGCGCCTTCCACCAACTTTCGTGGATCGAGTCGCTTATCAAAATGATTGGCGAGGTAGCCCATACGGCCTTGGTAATCGCGGCGCAGCCATTCCTCGAGTTTTGGGGCTTCTTCCGCCAAAAAATCTGCTTTGGCAATTCCACAAAAATCAAAGCCCAAGCGCTTGGCTGTGGATTTGAGTAGTTGGGCATGCCGATCGGAAGCAGTCATCATTCCCCGAAAATAGGGAGATTTCCCCTTTTTTTGCTAGTGAATCTTGAGGATAGGAGAGATTACGCCCAAACATTCTACCTCCAAAATCGTAACCGAGAAGGTCCTCACGAAGCTTGGAGAAAGATCTATTCTATTTTTTACCTAAATTTTTTCCAACTGCAAAACTCAATACCCCAATTGCGTGTTGTACTATCGAAAGTACCGGTCATCCCTATTTTTGGGAATCTTGTTTACCTAATTGCAGTCCATGAAAGGGTTTCGCTTTACTAAATTCATTCCCACGCTCGATCCAGAAAAAAATCGGTTTGATAGCCTATTGGACATTTTTTTGCAGCTGGTTACCATGACTGGCGGGGATGTAACCGAAGCGCTCAGCTGGCTGACCAACCTGGACAAACGCTACCAGCTGACCAGTCCAGACTATGGCATCGGCAATTTCATTGAAGACCTCAAGTCCAAGGGATACATCAGCGAGCATAATCAAGAGGGTAAATTTGAAATCACCGGAAAGGCAGAGCAAACCATCCGAAAAAGCGCGCTAGAAGAGATTTTTGGGAAGTTGAAAAAGAGCAAGTCTGGACAGCACCGCACCCATATTTCTGGGCCTGGGGAGGAGCAGGGCACTGAGCGACGTGCCTATGAGTTTGGAGATAACCTTGATCAAATCGCCCTGACTGACTCCCTTCGTAATGCGCAAGCCAATCGAGGCATTGGTGGGGATTTTCTGTTGACCGAGGATGACTTGGAAGTGGTCGAAAATGAGCAGCGTACCCAAACCTCCACGGTTTTGATGATTGACATTTCCCACTCCATGATCCTGTATGGAGAGGACCGAATTACCCCTGCCAAGAAGGTGGCAATGGCCTTGGCCGAATTGATCAAAACCCGTTACCCCAAGGATACCCTAGACATCATCGTCTTTGGAAATGATGCGTGGCAAATTGAAATCAAGGATTTGCCTTACCTGCAAGTGGGGCCTTACCACACCAATACAGTGGCTGGACTTGAACTCGCCATGGATTTACTTCGACGTAGAAAAAACCCCAACAAGCAGATTTTCATGATCACGGATGGCAAGCCTACCTGCTTGAAAGTGGGCATTAAGTACTACAAAAATGCCTTTGGCATTGACAGCAAGATTTTGGCAGAAACCCTAAAGCTTGCCGCTCAATGTAGAAAACTGAAAATACCTGTAACCACCTTTATGATTGCTTCAGACCCGTACCTGAAAGAGTTTGTCAAAGAATTTACGCAGGTCAATAATGGCAATGCCTATTACAGCAGCCTGAAAGGGCTAGGCAATTTAATTTTTGAAGATTACAGACGAAACCGAACCAAACGCTTTTAGCATGGATTACGCACAACTTAAAGGAGAGCAGCTCCTTCAAATCAAAACTCTTAGCCAACTGAAGGCAGCAGGCTACAGCCCAAAGCCCATCAAAGAGGAGCTTCGAGACAACCTGATCCGGAAGATCAAAGCTAAGGAAAACGTATTTGAGGGTGTTTGGGGATACGAAGACACGGTCATTCCAGACATCGAACGGGCGATTCTTTCCCGACACAACATCAACTTGCTCGGATTGCGGGGACAGGCCAAAACCCGCATTGCGCGGATGATGACCTTGCTCTTGGACGAGTATGTGCCCGTTCTCTACGGATCGGAGCTCAATGAGGATCCGCTTCTTCCGCTTACTGCTTTTGGCAAGAACCTGATCGAGGAAAAAGGGGACCAATGCCCCATCTCCTGGTTGCCACGATCCGAACGCTATGCCGAAAAATTAGCCACACCCGATGTATCCGTAGCTGACTTGATCGGCGATGTAGATCCAATCAAGGCTGCCACGCTAAAGTTAAATTACAACGACGAGCGAGTGATCCACTATGGGCTCGTTCCGCGTTCTCACCGCTGCATTTTTGTGATCAACGAACTTCCAGATCTCCAAGCACGAATTCAGGTGGCTTTGTTCAACATCCTACAGGAAGGGGATATCCAAATCCGTGGGTTCAAACTACGTCTGCCCCTAGACATCCAGTTTATCTTCACTGCCAACCCAGAAGACTACACCAACCGGGGGAGCATTGTCACGCCACTCAAGGACCGTATTGAAAGCCAAATCATCACCCACTATCCCAAGTCAATTGACATTGGCAAAAAAATCACGGGACAAGAAGCTAGACTAGAAGGAAAGCCAGTAGCCAGCATTCATGTGCCCGAGTTGATGAAAGACTTGATCGAACAAATCGCTATCGAAGCTCGTCATTCGGAGTTTGTCGATGAAAAAAGCGGCGTGTCTGCACGATTGACGATTTCTGCCTACGAGAATTTGATTTCCGCTGCAGAGAGACGGATGTATCGAAATAAGGAATCCTCTACGGTAATTCGGATTTCCGATTTGATTGGCGTGATCCCTGCCATTACTGGAAAAGTAGAACTTGTCTACGAAGGAGAACAGGAAGGGGCTGGATTGGTGGCCTACAACCTAATCGGTAAAGCAATCCGCAGTCAATTTGTAGAATACTTCCCATCTCCAGAGCAAAAGAAAAAAGAGAAGGCTGGCAATCCCTATGTGATTCCATTGGCCTGGTTTGGAGAGGGAAATGAACTAGACCTCTTGAGTGACCTCAGCGACAAAGCCTACAAAAGCGGTTTGCATGGCGTCCCTGGTTTGGAAGAAGTAGTGACCCAATTGGTGGGAAACTTACCTGAAAACGAAAAAGAATTCTATATGGAGTTTGCACTTCATGGCTTGGCGGAATACTCCCAGTTGAGCAAAAAATTGCTGGATACCGGGCTCCAATTTAAGGACCTATTCAGCTCCATGTTTGAAATGGGAGAAGAAGATGACGATGATTTTGAAGAGGAGGAAGACGATTCCTAAGTACGAAATCATGGAATTGCTTTCGGATCTAGCAGCAGTCACAGATCTGCTGCTAGATTCGCTATATTTGTCAGATGGCCGAAAATCAACTTCCGGAGGCGTTTGAATTACAAATGCAGGCGCTACTTGGGCCTGCAGAATTTTTTCTATTTAAGGAAGGATTGGAGCGCCCATCGCAAACCTCCATTCGGCTCAATCGGAAGAAGCCAGCAAATATTTCTTACGCGAAACAACCCATTCCCTGGGCGAAAGACGGCTATTTTTTGGAAGAACGACCAAGCTTCACGGGAGACCCTAGCTTTCATGCTGGAGCCTACTATGTGCAAGAGGCCTCTTCCATGTTTATCTCCCACATCCTCGAATCCCAGCAGATCCCAAAGGGTGTCTATTTGGATTTGGCGGCTGCCCCAGGTGGAAAAAGTACCTTGCTCTCCAGTTACCTGGGTGAAGAAGGACTACTGGTGGCCAATGAAGTGATTGCTGCCCGTACGCAAATCCTAAAAGAAAATGTAATTAAATGGGGATTAGGAAATACCCTTGTGAGCAACAACGATCCCGAACATTTTTCTCCGCTGGATGGATTTTTTGACCTAGTGCTGGTGGATGCCCCCTGTTCTGGAGAAGGGATGTTCCGCAAAGATCCTCAGGCCCGGGCTGAGTGGTCGACCGAACACGTCAACCTTTGTTCTGCTCGACAAAAGCGCATTGTAGACAAGGCTGGGGAATTGGTCAAAGGGGGAGGGTATTTACTTTACTCCACCTGCACCTTCAACGAAAAGGAAAACGAAGAGATCCTTCGTTTTTTAACCGAAGAATTTGCGTTTGAACCCGTACGCATTCCGCTCGATCCAAGCTGGGGTATCGTGGAAACGGAAATAAACACCGAAGAGGGCACTTTTTTTGGGTACCGGTTTTTTCCACACAAGGTAGCGGGAGAGGGGTTTTTCATCACGGTATTGCGAAGACCAGAAGGAGCTTATTCACAAGTAGCTCCGACCACCAAAGAATTCAAGCACCACAGCCTGAAGCGCGTGGGAGAAAGGGAATCCGCTGCACTCGAGCAAGAGGTAGGAGGAGATGGGTTTGGCAGATTTTACCTGCTACAGGATGCTTTCTTCCGAATGCATGGGGACTATACGCGTGAACTGGAAAAATTAGCCCAGGTGCTGAGTGTCCGGTATTTTGGGGTAGAACTTGGCAAAAAACAAGGAAAGGAATGGATCCCCAGCCACGAGTGGGCCCTGTCTACGCTGCCCAAAAACGGGTTTCCTCAGCAAGAGTTATCCACAGAGGAAGCTTTGGATTTTTTGAGGAAAAAAGACCAGGTCTTTGATAACCTCCCTCTAGGATGGGTACTGCTTACATATCAGAATCTCCCCTTGGGATGGATTAAGAATTTGGGTAACCGGGTAAACAACTATTACCCTAAAGAATGGCGGATTCGAAACTGAATTCTCCCTAGTCTTTAGACCAAATGAGCGCCTTCTTGAAATTATTTTCAGGCCAAGAGTCTAGAAGAGCGATGCTCTTCCTAACTTAGAAGTCTAGTTCAACGCCACAGATTCCATGCTTAAAAAACAGCGATACGAAGCCTTTATCCAGCATTTTTCTGAAAACATGCCCGTGGCAGAGACCGAGCTGCACTACGAAAATCCTTTTCAGCTTTTGGTAGCCGTAGTCCTTTCCGCCCAATGTACTGACAAGCGGGTCAATATCGTGACCCGAGAACTGTTCAAACAGTTTCCAACAGCAGAACACCTCGCGGCGACACACTTTGACGAACTTTTTCCTTACATCCGTACGGTATCCTATCCCAACAACAAAACCAAACACCTCATTGGGCTTGGAAAAATGCTACTCTCAAACTTTGGTGGGGAAATCCCTTCAACAGTTGAAGAACTAGTCAAGCTGCCTGGGGTGGGGAGAAAAACGGCCAATGTGATCACTTCCGTGATCTGGCAACAACCCAATATGGCGGTAGATACGCATGTGTATCGAGTATCTAGACGCTTGGGATTGGTTCCGCTCACCGCCAAGACCCCCTTAGAAGTAGAAAAGCAATTGGTCAAACACCTGCCCAAGGAACACATTCACAAGGCGCACCATTGGCTGATCCTTCACGGGCGCTATACTTGCCTGGCCAGAAGCCCAAAATGCAGTGCTTGTGCAATCACCCACCTGTGCAAATACTACGAAAAAATGCATAAAACTGAGGAAAAGCCCTGAAAGACGCGAGGCTAAACCCTAGTTTTCTTCTCCATTCCGAGGCCGGTACCCGGAGTCTCTAAACAATTTTTTTGCATCCGATTCACGCATCAGTTCGGGCAGGGATAGCTCCTGCTGGATCGCATATTCCTCCACGATATTCCAACCAATCCACCGGCCAATCCGACCGGGAGCATCCATGCTAATCGCATCCGTGCTTGGCGCCTCGCCGATGTACTTCCGAATCTCAAAGGGGTTGGTTTCAAACAAGAGTTCATTCTCAATAAAATGAGTCCAAATGAGATCTTCATTGTCCCAGCAGGCCTGAATTTGTTCGGGAGTATACCCAATCAGGTATTGATCTGAAGTGCAGGGAAGGATCGATTTGACAAAATGGTAGGCCTTCCCGTAGTAGACCATTTCCGCCAAAAGGGTATTGTCCTTGCTGTCAATTTCGTTGTAGCGCGATGAGATCGCCAACACAATCATGGGTACAAGGTACTTTCGTGTGTATCGGGAGGCGATGTACTTGGGCAAGTCAGGTTGGAATGCATGATCACTAGGTAAAAAATAGTCCAAGCCTATCACCAAGATGTCTTCTTCTACCAGAAGATCTAGGCCAAACCCCGAGACGTAGGTGTATACCTTAGGGGCCTTAAAGTTTGGGTAATAACTTTTCAAATAGGCAAATGCCTGTTCCAGCTCCAGTTTAATGTCGGATACATCTGCAAACTCTTTGGCCACCGCTGCATTTAAGGCCTGAAAATTAGAATCCTGATTTGCACGCAGCAGTTCCTGCGCCAAGGAGTCTGAATTGGGGTAGGTTCCTTGTTCCATTACCTTGTCTGCTATGTCAGGGTATTTTTCAAGGAGAAATCGAAGCTCATCAGCACTAGTCGCTGCGAAAAATTCCTGTTCTAACCTATGAATTTCTACGTTTGCTAGCCCCTCCAACCGATTCTCATCCAAGGTACAGGTTGGGTCGGAAGATTGACAAGAAAAAAGACCTAGAAATAGTGCTAGAATAAGGAATCGAAGGTACATGAATGGAATTTTTTGCAAGTTAACCAAAGCAAGACAAATGTTTATCTGCCGAGAAATCCTAGATAGTGACAGCACTTCAGACCCAAATTTGGCGTAATTGGTTTGAAATGAGGCCAAAAAACGAAGTCTCTTTCCGTCAAATCTGTCAATACATTTGGTATAATTAAGAATTAAACGGATTTTTATCCATTAGATTCTACTATACCCTAAGGAATTTCCATTTCACAATGAACTCTATACAAAAAATTACCTACTTTTTAGTTCTACTTTGCTTCTGGGCCCTTGCTCCAACTATCGCTTTTGCACAGCAAAACGTCGATCTCAACACCATCCGAGTAGATCAATTGAGCGATGATCAAATCGAGGAACTCGTGAAGCGCGCACAAGATGCGGGCCTGAGCAGTACAGATTTCTTGATGATGGCACAAATGCGGGGAATGCCTTCGGGGGAAGTAGAAAAGCTTCGCAGTAGAATTGAAGGATTGACTGAAGGGTCAAGCAAATCCAGATCCACGAATGCATCAAAAAGAGCTGCACGAGAACAAATAGACCTGAATGATATCACCAGGGGTTTGATGGAGACACAGGAGCTGATGGAAGAAGAAAAAGCCGATTCCCTTCTTTTTGGTAGCAAGTTGTTTTTTCAAAAGAATCGAAAACTAAGTTTTGAGCCGAGCCTAAACCAGGCTACCCCAAAAAATTACATTCTTGGTCCAGGAGACCTGATCTATGTGGATATCTACGGACAATCTGAGAAATATTACGAGGCAACAGTAAACCCAGAAGGGTCCATTTTACTAGATAACATCGGCTTGATTGCGGTGTCTGGCAAAACCATCGAGGCCGCCGAAGGAATCATCAAAAATCGAGTTGCTGCCTTTTACACCGGGCTGTCCGGTTCCAATCCTCAAACATTTTTGCAAGTCACTTTAGGGAATGTCAAAACCATCAAGGTGCATATTTTGAATGAAGTGCGCTTGCCTGGCACCTTCACCTTGAGTGCTTTCTCTACGGTTTTCAATGCCCTCTATGCTGCTGGAGGACCTTCAGATAAGGGAACCTTGCGTGCAATCCAGCTGATCCGTAACAACAAAAAAATCGCTGAAATAGATGTGTATGACCTGCTAATCAATGGAACAGCCAATTTGGATGTGCAGCTACAAGATCAAGATGTGATCCTGGTCAACCCTTATCTCGCTCGAGTGAAGGTGATGGGGGAAGTTAAGCGCCCCTTGGTTTTTGAGGTCACCCCTGAGGACAACCTAGAGGACATCCTTCGCTTTGCGGGGGGATTTACCGACTTGGCTTTTAAGGATCGCATTTCTATCTCTCGCATCACCGGAAATCAACGCTCTATCTCGGATGTATATCAAAACCAACTGGGACTTTTTAGCCTTAAAGGAGGCGATGAGGTGACTGTAGGAAGAATTATTGACCGATACACCAACCGAATTCAAATTAAAGGAGCAGTCTTTAGACCTGGAATTTTCTCCCTAACAGAAGGGCTTACGCTAACCCAATTAATCAAAAATGCAGATGGCCTCAAAGGTGATGCCTACACGCAGCGAGCCAGCATCTTGCGAACCAAAGGAGATCTCAGTTCAGAAGTCCTGGAAGTAAATCTTCAAGCGGTATTGGAAGGCCGCCAAGAAGATGTGGTATTACAGCGTGAAGATGTAATCCGTATTTCTAGCATTTATGACGTTCAAAACGAACGCTACATACAGATCTTGGGTGAGGTAAAGCGTCCGGGTACCTATCCTTATGCGGCAGGAATGACACCTGAAGAATTGATTCTCCTCGCCGGGGGCTTGCAAGAATCTGCCAACATAAAAGACATTGAAATTGCAAGAAGGCTGGAAGATTCAGATTCAGGAACGCTATCGGATATCATCACCACTTCCATCAATCCAGACTTATCCTTCAACCCGAATGCCATTTCCTTGGCGCCCTTCGATCAGGTAATCGTGCGAAAGCGCGCCAATTTTACAATGCAGCGACTCGTCTCTGTAGAAGGGCAGGTCAATTCTCCCGGAATTTTTGCGATTCAAACTAGTGTAGACCGGATCTCTGATTTGATAAAAAGAGCTGGAGGGGTCAATCAATTTGCCTACACCAAAGGTGCTACCTTGATTCGTAAAACAGAGTTTTTTAACACCGAGTCGGAGCAAGTGCGTAGACAGAAAAATTTGGAAGCACTACGCGTTCAGCTTCAGACCAATCCAACCAATCCTGAAGCACAGGAAGAGCTCCTTATTCGCCTTTTCAGAGACCTTCCAAAGGAAAAAGTGGAAAAAAAGGATTCTACAGCCAATACTGCCAAACGAGAATCTCTGGATCAAATTGCTGCAGAAACCCCTGGATTAGCTGTAAAAATCAAGGAAACAGAGGCCGTCGCCATCAATCTAGAAAAAATATTAGCCAACCCAGGGTCTGAGGAAGATTTGGTACTCGAGGAAGGCGATATTCTAAATGTGCCCAAGCTCTTACAAACCGTTCGTTTGCGTGGAGACGTAGTCTATCCGACTACCTTAAGGCACGAGCAAGGCCGTAGCCTTAGGTTTTACATCAATGGCGCAGGTGGGTTTGACCGAAGAGCCAATCGCAAGCAAACCTATGTTGTCTATGCAAATGGCGCAGTAAAACGGACAAAGGGGGCTTTTGGAATTCGAGCCTATCCAGCCGTAGAGCCTGGAGCTGAAGTGATCATTCCAAGTAAAGGACCAAAGGTGCCTCTTCGTCTTGGAGAATTAGTAGGCGTCACCACTGGACTGGCCACCTTGGCTTTGGTTATTTCTCAAATCAACCAACAGTAAACCCAATGAGCGGAAACACACATTTTTCGAATTCCCAATTTACCTTGAAAGAGGTGGTACAAAACTTGATCAATTGGGCACTATTTTTCAGCTCCAAATGGAAAGTTTTCCTGCTATTCTTCGTACTAGGGGCCGGTATGGGCGCTGGATATTCTCAACTAAAAGACCCTGTTTTTCATGCTGAAACATCTTTCGTTTTGGAAGAAGAAGGAATGGGTGGAATTGGTCAAATGTCAGGGATTGCAAGCCTTCTCGGTGTTAATTTGGGTGGAATAGGAGGGACGAATGGACTTTTTCAAGGGGACAACATCATGGAGCTGTATCGCTCGGACCGAATGCTAGAAGAAACACTCTTGAGTCCCTTTGACAAAGAAAGTTTATTGATAGATCGGTTTATTGAATTCGAAGAGCTGGAATCTAAATGGGCCTCCACCATCGACCTATCGTCGCTGACATTTTCTACTTCAAAGGAGAACCATGGGGTCAAGCAGGACTCAGTAATCAAGGAAATCGCCAAGATCATCCGAGAAAAACAGCTAGTGGTAGTCAAGCCAGATCGAAAATTGAGTATTATTCAGGTAAATGTTTCTTCTAAAGATGAGGCGTATGCGAAGCTTTTCAACGAAACGCTGGTGAGCAAGGTGAATACCTTTTACTTGGAAACTAAGACCAAAAAAACAGGGGAAAACCTCCGTATTTTACAAGCTCAAGCAGACTCGGTTCGGGCAATTCTTGATGCAAGTCTAGGAACCTTGGCTGCCGAACAAGATCGCGTTCCCAATGCCAACCCATTGCTAAGTACTGCCACTGTCAATGGCCGCCGCAAACAAGTTGATGTTCAAACTAGCGCTGCAGTTTTTGAAGAAATTGTGAAAAATCTGGAGATGGCCAAAATCAACCACCGCATCAATACGCCATTAATTCAATTGATTGATTCTCCTAAGCTGCCCTTGAAAAGATCTGAAGTTAGATTGATGAAGGGGATGGTTTATGGAGCCATCATCTTCGGTATTTTAGCCCTTAGCTTTCTATATCTGAGAAGAATCTACCAAAAGCATTTGCAGGAAGTCTAAACCAAAGCTTCCATGTTTGAAAAAATCAATCTGTTGATCCCATTTGGGAATTTTATCCGGAATAAGTCTCTCCAGAACTTTCTTTTTCTGGCGTTGATTCAGTCCTCAACAATCTTGATTTCCCTCATTTCCATGCCCCTACTGATTCAAAGTATTGGGGCGGAACAATTTGGATGGGTCAACTTATCCTTTTCCGTAATTATTGTATTCAATATTTTAGTAGGCTTTGGATTCAACTTGAATGCTCCTCGAGAAGTAGCCCTTAATCAATCCAATAAGGAAGCGCTTTCACAATTGGTCTCCAATGTATTTTCAGCCAAAATCCTCCTAGCCGTTTTTTCTACAGTCCTCATCTTGATCGGTGCCTATGGCCTGAATCTCTTCCAAGGATATCAAACCATTTTAGTATTATCCGTATTTCTGCTCTTTTCGGAAGCCACCTTTCCACTCTGGTTTTTTCAAGGGATGGAAAAAATGAAGCTGATTTCCATAGCAAATGTCTTCAGCAAATTGCTTTATTTATTGGGCATTGTCCTTTTTATACGTGATCCGGAACAGTCCAAATGGGTCAACTTCATCCTAGGGGCATCAGGATTGGGGGTCAATATCCTATTGCTGATTTACATCCATTTTGTGTTGGAAATCAAATTTTACAAACCAAAATTCCTGAAGCTATTTACCTTATTGAAAAATACTGGCCTGCTTTTGCTATCCAATATTGTGACCCATTTCTCAATCAATGGTGGTTTGGTGGTGTTGAGTTTTTTTGCTTCCGCTACTACCTTAGGCCTGTTTAGTCTCGCTGAAAGAATATCCATGGTACTTCGGATGTTTCCTTCTATGGTAATCCATTCTATTTTTCCTCACTCTTCAAAGCTGATGAAAGAAGATCTAAGTGCTTTTGTTAGCTACCTAAAGAAGGTTAGTTTCATTTCTTTGGGGATTGGATTAACTGTTTCTTTAGCTGTTTTTGGCTTGGCGCCAATTATTGTTCAATTGTTTTCAAAAACGGAATTTACAGACTCCATCTCCTATTTGAGAGTTTTAGCATTTATCCCCTTTTTGGCCTGCCTCAATATCCTAAATGTGGTCATTTTTCTAGTCAATGGCCAAAACAACCTCATGTTCAAATCTTCTTGGATGATGGGTGTATTTATGATTTCCAATTCAATCTTTCTTGCCAGCCAATATGGGGCAATTGGCCTTTGCTATGCCATGTTATCTACCGAAATCGTGGTTTTTTTAATATGCTCCATATTAAATTGGGTACATAATCGAACCTTGATTTTAGCTATCTTAACTACTAGTAAACCCAATGCCGCTTGAAAAAGACGAGGGGATGACTCAATTCAGAGAAAATTTGGAAAAAGTTAGCAAAGAGCCCAACAGCCGGCCCAAAGTAGCCATCATCATCGTCAACTGGAATGGATATGACCTGACGAAGGCTTGTCTGGAGTCCCTAAAACAACTGCGGTACTCCAATTTTCAAATCGTGATGGTTGACAATGGTTCGGTAGACGGTTCGGGCGAGAAACTAAAAACCGAATTTTCAGACATTACGCTGCTTAGCAGTCCTGCGAATATTGGATTTACAGGAGGCAACAACCTTGGAATACAGTGGGCATTGGACCATTTTTTTGATCAAGTACTTTTGCTGAATAATGACACCCTTGTAGAACCTGACTTTCTGGATCCATTGGTTTCTTATTTAGAACAACATCCAGATTATGGCGCGGTACAACCCAAAATCATGTTTGAAGCGGAACAGGATAAACTATGGAATGCGGGTGGCGGATATTTTAGCTGGTTGGAAATGACTTGGTCAATCGGTATAGGAAAAACCGATGAGGGTCAATTCGATCAGGAAAAAGATACCCCCTGGATTACAGGATGCGCCATCCTTGTAAGGTCGGATGTAATCAGAAAGGCAGGAATGTTAGACAATCGGTTTTTTGCCTATTACGAAGATGTAGAATGGTCATTTCGAATCAAAAAATCGGGATTCAACCTTCGTTACCTTCCCCAATCCAAAATTTACCATGTTGCGGGCGGGTCCTCCAAAAAAATCAAAACCAAAGAAGGCGTAATCCCTCCAATCCTCCACTATTACCGGACTAGAAACCACCTCTTTTTAATCCGAAGCCATGCAAATCCTGTATCCTTTGTATTAAGTTTGTTGTACCAAACAGCAAAAAATGCTGCCTTCATCCTGTATTTGGGATTAAATGGTAGGTTCCAAAAAGTAAATGCAATTTTGAAAGGACATTATGAAGGTCTTTTTTCCAAATGAATCCATTTAATGAAAAGTACCAACACACAAGTATTCCCAGATATTGAAGCTTACTCCAAAGAAAGCGGGTTAAGTACTGGAGTGCTTGAAGAGGCGTTTAAGCTTGAAAATCACTACCACAAATTGTTGGTAAAGGAAGAAGATGCTAAAAAAAGAGAGGGCTTATACGATGAATTCTATTCCAACCTCCTTCAATTTTACGGCAGAACAGCAAAGGAAGATTCTTCGCTTGAAGAAAGAATCGCAACCAAAAATCCACAGGTTACACTTTTTGAAAAAGAGCTGAAAGGAAAATCCATCATCGATTTTGGTTGTGGTGAAGGATATTTTCTAATGAACATCCAAAAAAATCTCCCTTATAAAAAACTTACTGGTGTGGATGTATTTATTCCCGAAACCCTCAAAAATCATCCAAATATTCAGTTCATTTCCTCCAGCATCATCAATTTCAGAACCGAAGAACAATTTGAAGTAGCCTTTTCAGACAATGTCATCGAGCACCTCTCACCATTGGATTTGATGGACCATCTTCAATCAGTCTATGAGAGCTTGATGCCTGGAGGAAAATTCATCTTAGTGATGCCTAATCGGCTTTTTGGACCGATGGATGTGACTCGAATAATTGACAATTCAAGTTCGGGGCGCATACGAGCACAAGGGGGACATCTCAACGAGTCCACTTACCATGAGATGGTAGGAGCCTTGACCGAAACTGGATTTTTCAATTTTCAAACGGTGCTACCCATCCCAAAATTCAAATACAGCACGTTTAAAAACAATAGGATAAAGACGGACTGGATCATAGGCATTGAGCAAAGTAAGTTTTTATTGAATATATTCAGGGGTATAAAAGTCAAGGGAAGGTGTCCTGTGAGGTTTACAGTGACCTTAATCTGTCAAAAGCCTGAACTGCATTGATCGCTCAAACACTTTTTATTTTAACACTTTTCGGTTACGCGCTGCTGCTGCACTTCACGCTGAAGGCCATGGCCTTCAATGGAAAGTGGGAGTACCTGGTGTTCTTTTTGGCAGCATACCTCCCCTTTCATATTACTTTCTTGAGTATTGTATTTCAAGCTACCAACTCCAAACTGCCAATCACATTTTTCCAGTTGGCCAAGGACTTGGTGGTCGTCGGATCTGTGCTGATTTTTGTACTCTACAGACGAAAGATTTTTGAGTATCCCATTCGCCTCCAACTTGTGGAATGGCTCTTTTTGGCATTTATTGGATTGGCATTTATTTTTCTTTTATTACCTCTTGAGGGGCCCAGTTTTGTGGAAAAAGCACTTTATTTCAAAAATATTCTCATTCCTGGCCTAGTGTTTTTTGTGGGTAGAAACACCAATTTTGAGGATTTTGAAGTCAAAAGATTGTTTCAGATCATATTTGTAATTGCGGTTTCTGCATTCGTGGTCAATCTCTTTGAAGCATTAATCGGTTCCCATTTACAAATATTTACGGGGTATGCCCTATTCAATTATGGCGTCTACGATATAGAGCCTTCTGGCAATT
>JACCEC012465558.1_pt1 | contig 22285 bp, 1 predicted proteins | sample 7450121 | NCBI WGS metagenome assembly JACCEC01 (sample SAMN15323455, study PRJNA562643) | freshwater metagenome | isolation source: river surface water | place: USA:Blue River Watershed | collected 2017-08-18 | reverse complement strand
CGGATGGGGATGCAGGAACTGATAGCAGCGACTACATCCGCCTGAATGTGGCAGAGGCCCCGGCCCAGTAAGAATCAGGGTCACCAAAGACACAGCGGCCGCTTCCTCCGGGGGGCGGCCGCTTTTTGCTTAATTTGCGAAAACACCTGAGGGTGAAGAGAAGGCGTGCACAAAAAAGGATCAAAGGCGCATTTTTTTCTTGATAAGGTCGAAAAATAGTTGTATCACAAGTGTGTCATAAAGAACGTTTCATTCGTTTTTTGCCCAACCCGTTTCATTTCAAACAACCCAAATTTATGAAATCCAAGTATAGCCTTGTGCGCGTTCGCGCCTCTCGTCGTTTTTTTGTGCCCACCATTCTAGCAAGCACATTTGTCTTCGCATTGATGGGGATGAAATCTGCGGTGGCAGCTACCTATTATTGGGATGCCAACGGCGCTACTTCGGGCTTTGGCAGTGGTAATGGCACATGGGCCGCACCTACAGCTAGTCGCTGGAGCACGAATAGTTCGGGCACAGCCACACCTGGCGCCAGCATTACCACCACGACTGCTGATCCATTGCATTTCGGCACGGATTCGGTGGCTTTCGGAGGCGGCACGATTACCGTCACCGGCACGGTGAATGCGGCATCCCTGAGGTTTGGAAGTGCCACGACAACCAACGTCGTTCTCTCCGGTGGTACGATCAATCTCGGTGCCACGACCACCATCCATGTCGGCGCAGGCAGTAGCACAGTGCACAACATCGCGTCCACCATCACGGGAGCGGGCACCAGTTTGACCAAGACCGGCAACACTCTTCAGTTGTCCGGCAACAATAGCTTCACAGGTCAGACCATTATTTCCGCCGGCACACTGATTCTGAACAATGTCACGGCGCTCGGCGGTAGCAACCCAGGAGTCAATGGCACGAGTTCCATTTCGATGGCAGCCAACACCATTTTGCAATCGAACTATGCTCCTGCGGATGCCGGCATTACCAATTCCTTTGTTTATGCTCCGATTGCCCTAACGGCTTCCGGAACGAACCGATTTTTGATTGGCGCCGGCAATTCCAATCCGCCTGCTGAGTCTGTTCGGTTCAATATCAATGGCGCGATCAGCGGCACCGCTGGCGCCAATGTCGTATTCGGTAATACCACTGCTACGCGAAACAATGCGGATTCCATCATTGTGCTGGGTGCTGCCTCGACCTACAACGGTAATACCACCATCCAAGCGGGCAATACTCAGAACCGCATCAACGTGATTGCAGGGGTGGATAATGCGTTGCCCGCCACCACGGTTCTGGAATTTGATACGGTGGCAGGATCTGGAAGCGGCAGACTTACGCAATACGACCTCAACGGAAAAAACCAAACATTGGCGGGTCTCGACAATGGAGGCACGGTAGCGAACTTGAGAAACATCAGGGTGACGAACAGCAATAGCAGTGCTCTGTCTACACTCACCATCAACAACGCGGCCAATTACGTGTTCGGTGGCAGCTCGGCACAGATATCAGGATCGATTGCACTTACTAAGAATGGATCAGGCACCTTTACCTTGGCCTCGGGTGGGGGAAATACTTTTACCGGTGATACAAAAATTCTCGGTGGTATCCTGACTCTGGGACAATTCAACTCCATTCAAAACAGCGACTTTGATACGGAAAACAGCATTGTCGGTAGTGAGACAGATGGTTTGCGTATTCTCGATCCCACGCTGACGCTGGGAGGTCTTTCCGGCAGCAAGAATTTTGCCGATGTTTTCACCACGACTTCCGGCGGCTACGAAACTCTTACCGCACTCACCTTGAATCCCGGTGCCGCTGTGACCAATAGCTACTCAGGAAATCTGGGAGATGGCGCCGGCGGTATGACCTTGACCAAAGCCGGAGCTGGCACACAGGTGTTGTCGGGTAGCAACAGCTTTACGGGAGCAACGACGATCAGTGGGGGAACTCTGGCTGTGGAAAATGGCGCAGTGATCGGGGACACGTCTTTGGTCACCATTGCCAACACGGCAGGTGCCACGCTGCAGCTCAATAGCAATGAGACGATCGGCAACATCAGCGGTGGTGGCAGCTCGGGCGGAGAAGTCAATCTGCAAGGAAATACCCTGACGTTGGCAGCAAGCACGACCAATACCTTCGCCGGCATCATTTCTGGGACAAGTGGATCGCTGGCGTTGCAGGGCACCGGTGGATTGACGCTCACGAACATCAATACCTACAGCGGTTCTACCGCGGTGACTGGCGGAACGCTGACCCTATCAGGCTTCGGTGAAATCAATGCCAGCTCCGGCATCGCCATCAATGGGGAATCGGCAAAATTCTTTCATAACAGCAGTGTCGCGCTCACACCCGTTGTCACCCTCACGCAAGGCACGTTCACGGGAAGTGGCATAGTCGATACCGTGAATGTCGGCGCGGGCGGTGCCGTGGTCTCTAACAACAATGGAGTTGCGGGTGCTTCTCTGACAGTTGGCTCGCTCACGTTCAACGGCGCGGCCACGGTGAACACGTATGGTTCTTCGTCGGCTCCGATCGTTGCGACGAATCTAGTGACCAACGCATCGGGACTGATCACTGTCAATCCCACCGCTGCCATCTGGACACCTGGCACATACGACTTGATCAGCTACGGCGGCGGCAGTATCGGTGGTGCAGGGTTCGGCCAGTTCACCCTTGGCACTGTGAGTGGTGTCTCTCCCCGTCAGACCAAGGTTTTGGGGGATTCCGGCACTGCCATCACACTGACCGTTGGTGCGGACGACGTTCCTTACTGGGTGGGTGACGGCGACGGCAAGTGGAACCTGGCTTCCACCGACAACTGGAAACTGACTTCCGATAACAGCACCACCACCTTCCTGACCAGTGACAACGTGCTTTTCAACGACAATGCAACCGCTGCAGGCCCGATTGCGGTGGATATCGATGTGGCGAACGTGGCGCCGACCTCGACCACATTTGATCACAGCGCGAAAAACTACACACTTGGCAGCACGGCAGGCTTCGGCATCTCAGCAGGCAGCCTGACCAAGAGCGGTACCGGGACGCTCACGATCACGAATGCCAACACTTACACCGGAAACACCACGGTCAATGGCGGTGTGCTTGATCTATCAACGGATGGTGCGCAATTGTATGCTGGTGAAACGCCCGTTTCCGCCGTGGTTACGGTAGGCACTGGTGGAGTGCTGGTGGTCAAAAACTTCGGTCAAGGAAATACCATTGGTGCCGGATCTCCCAGTCTCGGCAACCTCAACAATTCCGGTGGTCAAGTGGTGGTTGATGGTGGAACGATCCGCTTCAACAATGAAACTGCGGCTCGGGGCCGCGTCATCAACGTTGGAGCCAATGGAGCCACGATCGACGTTGTCAACAACTCCGCCTACACATGGTCCACTTCGCCCGGAACTTCGGTGCCTTTCACGGGCAGCGGTCAAACCCTGACTCTCACGGGAGACGCCACGTCCACCGGCACCATCAATGTGGTGATTGGTGGAACCGATGTTTCTCTGCTCAAGACAGGAGCAGCTACGTGGACCTTGGGTGGCAACAACACCTACACGGGTAATACCACCATTAGCGCTGGAACCTTGAGCATGTCAGCGAACCGCATTGGTTCATCGCCGACGATCTTCATCGGCGATGGTGCTACTTGGAATTCCACGGCGGGATTGACCTTGGCCTCAGGACAAACGGTGACTGGCACGGGCGCCACAGGATCGATCACGACGACATCGAGCACCGGTCTTATCACCACAGGAGGCACTACGGTCAGCACATCCGGCTCTCTCAATGTCACCCGTTTGAGTTTCCAAGGTTTTGGCAATCAGATCACCGGTGGAAACATCGTTTCCGGAGGTACGGGTTCAGGCCAACGCGGCTTGCTCGTGGGCAATGGCAGTTCCGGTGAGCTGACCATCACCGGAGGAACGTTGACAGGCATCGGGGGCAACACCAACTACGATACGATCGCCAACACAAACGGTGCCGGTCTCCCTAGTGCGGCATTGATCATCAATGGCGGTTCCTATGTCAACACTGCCAACAACGGACGATTGATGCTCGGCAATACCGGAACGCAGGCGGGCAATGCGACCCTTACCCTGACATCCGGTTCCGCGACTGTGCAAAACCTCGAGTACAATCTCGGAAGTTTTGAGGGCAACACCGGTGTCGTGAATCTTGATGGCGGCACCTTGACTGTTGGAAACATCATCTCGACTGCCGGAACCAGCAGGATCTTCAACTTCAACAGCGGACTTTTCAAGGCCAGCGGTAATGTCACCTTGCCTGCAACCGTGACGGCTAACGTATTGGATGGCGGCGCTGTGGTTGATACCAATGGTTTTTCGACCACCTTTGCGACGCCACTGTTGACCAGTGGCTTGGGTGGTTTGACCAAGAACGGTTTGGGAACGCTGACCTTGTCCGGTGCCAACACTTACACTGGCGCAACATCTGCATCGAGCGGATCGCTGCGTTTTTCGGCACCCGGATCCTCGACCACCAATGTCACCGTGGCCACAGGTGCGGAGGCCGGCGCTTTCGTCACTGCTGAGAACGGACAGTGGGTCAATACCGGAGACTTCACCTTGCAGAACAATGCGGTGGCCCTGGTGGACTACGGCAGCATTGCGGCAAGCACCACAGTGGCTCCGATCAGTGTGACCAATTTTGCCAACGGCACGACCCCCGGCATCAATCTCGCAGGTGCCTCGGTCACGAGCATGGCGGTCGGCCAAACGTATCCTCTGGTGACTTGGACGACAAGCGGTCCCGTGGATGGTTCCGCCTTTGATCTTCGCACCCATCGTCTTTCTGGAACCTTCAGTGTTGCCTCAAACACCTTGTCGCTCACAATCACGAACAATGCGATCGGCGCGATTTCCTGGAACACCGGCAACGGTGTTTGGGATACTGCGGCTACGAACTGGGCGGACATCAACGCGGCTTCTACGGCCTACGTCGATCCTCTGGACACGGTGATTTTCGGAGATGCAGCCGGAGTTTCCGGTGATCCTGTGATCACGCTCTCGACTGCGATTTCTCCTGTCGCCATGTCGATGAACACGGCGGGTAGAAACTACACCGTCGGTGGCTCGGGTTCGATCGGAGGTTCCGGTTCACTGGTTCTTGGTGCGTCCAACCAAGGCAGCTTTACGCTCGCCACGGCGAACAACACCTACTCGGGCGGCACGTCGGTTCTCGGTGGCACCCTTGTGCTGGGAGATTCCGTCAACAGCTTGCCTGATTCCGGTGCTGTGACAGTGGATGGCGCCACATCGGTTCTCAGTCTCGGAAGCAACAGTGACACCGTGGGAGCAGTGACGCTGAGCAACGGCGCTTCCATCACCGGTAGTGGCACTCTTTCTGGGGCATCCTATGCATTGCAGAGCGGCTTGGTCTCCGCCAATCTTGGTGGAACGGGTACTTTGGTCAAATCCACTTCGGGTGTCGTGGTGCTATCGGCTGCCAATCCATTTTCAGGAACGGTGAGCATGAGTGGCGGCGATCTGGTTCTTGCCAATACCGCTGCGCTCGCCAGCGCTACCAGCATCAGTCAGGCAGGCGGCAATACCACACTGGTATTGGCCACCGACATGGCATTCTCCACCATGCCACAAATCACGGGCGGCAGCAACCTTACGCATACCATCGTTTCGGATCGTGCGACGGTGGGAGCGGGTCTGACTCATCAGCTCGGCACGATGGTGTATGGAGCAGCCACATTCAACTATGTCGCGGGTATCAGTGTCGATAGTGGCACGCCCGGCATTTCCTTTGCTTCCGCAACCCTGACTAGTGGAGCAGCGGGCAGTACCATTCTGAACCCGACGACTGCAGCATTCTCCATCGTAGGCGGAGTCACGAGTCATGGAGCCGATAATACCCGAACTCTGCAACTGGATGGAGCGGGAACCGAGCATTCGATCGGCGGTGTGATCACGCAGAATATCTCCAGCCCGCTATCCGTTACCAAGAGCAACACCAGCACATGGACACTCTCGGGGCTGAGTGAAATTGCGGCTGAGAATTACAGCGGCACCACCGCGATCAACGAGGGGACTCTGCGATTGACAAACACCAACCCCGCGTTGTCCGGCGGTCTCAGCTTCGGCGCCACGATTGGCAGCACGAGTGTGGGGACTTTGGATCTCACGGATGTGAGTGCCTCCTTTGGCGGTTCTCTGATCGCGCAAACTTCTTCCAACACGCCGAACAACGTTTTGATTGCTGCTGGCAAGACATTGACGGTAGGCGGTCTGACCATGACCAACTCGGTCGATGCGGGCGTAACAAGATTGACGATGACGGGAGGGGGTTCCTTGGTAGTCAACGGTCCCACCATGATTGTGGGTTCGAATTCGGTTGGGACCAATAGTTCCAGTGAAGCCCATCTCGATCTTTCCGCCTTGAGTTCCTTTAACGCGACACTGTCGTCGAACTTTGTCATTCAATCGGCTGGTGACAACAGCAACTCGGACCCTTCTTCGCTGACCTTGAGCAACACGGCCAATACGATCATTTCTCCCGCAGTTCGGGTCGGCAACAGTGGTACAGGTTCGACGAACCGTTTGTGGTTGGGCATGGGCTCGAATGTGATTCAGACCGACTTGCTCAATGTGGGCGCGGGTAGCCGTGATTCCGGTGTGATCGACTTCGCCGAGACGGGCGGTACGGTCAGTCTGCGCGACCAGGCTGGAACAGGACGGATTGCCACCGTCAATATGGGACCAACGACCACTCAAACCACCGGTTATTCGACTTCCAGTCTCATGGACTTCACCGGCAATACCGCGGACCTTGCGATCGGCACATTCTCGACTGCTGTGGGAGCCAAGACCGCCGCCAATACCAATCAGCTGATCTTTGACAGTGGTATTCTGGACATCCGCACCGTTAATATGGCCGTTGCCAAAGGTGACGGCGCTTCCACCAACCGCATCACCATCGGCGGAGGCATCGTCAAGCTCGGCGGCTCCGAGGCATTTGCCGATGCTGGAACTGGAACGGTAACGCTTGCCACGGCAGGTGCAGGATTCCTGACCATCAACGGTGGCACGGTTACCTCTACCGCGGACTTCCAGAAGGGCGCGGGAGGAACAGGCACGGCTACGGTTGCCCTGAACGCGGGCTCGCTGGACATGGGTGGGAAAAATATTGGTTCGTCGACTGATACGGTTGCTTTCACGACGCAGGCTGGCACTTTGTCGAACGTCGGCGAGATCAATGGCGGGGCTGGTGAATGGACCAAAACCGGTACTGGTGCCCTCACCTTGGCGGGCACCAACCTTTACAGCGGATTGGCTGCGATGAACGGCGGTTCACTGGCTGTCACCGGTTCCTTGAACCCTTTGAGCTCGCTCTCTGCTGCCGGAACAAGCATCACCTACAGCAATGCCGCACCGCAGAGCTTGTCGGCGCTGACCATCAATTCCGGTTTGACTACCATTGTGAATGCGAACAGCGGATCGACTGATGTATTGAACGTCGGCGCGATCACCCGCAATCCCGGTGGTGTTGTCAATTTCCCCTCATCCACGGCTACAGGAAATGTGGTTCAGACCACGACGGAGAATACCAATGGCATCCTAGGCACATGGGCATTTGTCGGCTCTGACTTTGCCATGAACGATGGCGCGGGCAATATCGTGGCTTATACCGGTTATGCCGATGTGACACGTCTCAATCCCGGGGTGATTGCAAATGACGCAACAGCCAACGTTCGCATTGTCGAGGGTTCCGGCACGCCGGGCAACATCACTCTAGGGGCGTCCACCACATCGGTGAACACTCTTATGCAGAGCGAATCCGGTGGTATCAGCAATGCCGTGGTGGATGTGGAGTCGTCGACCCTTCTCGTCAACACTGTTGCGGTCTCGGCTGGTGCAGGCTCGCTTACCATCGGTGCCACTCCGAATTCGGGAACGCTCAGCGCCGCCACAGAAGGCGGTGAATTGGTGCTCACCAACAACAGCTTGACTTCTCCTCTGACGGTCAACGCTGTCGTGGCTGATAACTTCTTTGGTTCTGCCCTGATCAAGACAGGTGCGGGCACAGTCGTGCTGAATGGAGCGAACACCTATACCGGCACAACGACCGTTTATGAGGGAACTCTGCGTCTTGCCGGTTCGCTGATGTCCTCCACTGTCGCAGTGCAGAACGGCACGCTGCAGTCGGCAGGCAACCTTCCTATCACAGCGGCTGTCACCTTGAGTGGCACCGCTACACTGGACTTGTATGGCGCTAGTCAGACGATCACCAGTGTGGCGAATGTCGCGGGTAACACCCTGACAAACTCCAGCACCGGAGATCATGTGTCCACCGCGACCACACCGGGATCTCCCGCGCTGACGGACGCTCTCATTGTTACCAATCCAGTGGCGGCGAATTCTTTGCCGATGTTGGTGACCGATGGTGCATCGCGCAAAACTCAAGTGGTCTTGAACAACACCAACTCGAACCAGACAGGCTTCCTCACCAACACGGCTAACACATTCTCCGGAGGTGTGGTGCTCGCTCACAATGCGAGCAATGGCACGCGTCTGCTGCTGAATGGCACCAATAACGGTGTGGTCGGCACGGGTCCCGTGATCATCGGCCAGGCGGAGACGGACAAGGCCGGTTTGTTTTTCAGTGCTGTCAACACCTTTGCCAATGACATCGTCTTCAACACAGCGCTTGGAACCGATCGCGTCGGCTTGCGCGCTGATGCAGCCGTGACCTTGACGGGCAAAGTAACTGCCAACCTGGCACCGGCGACCTTTACTTCCAACTCGGGCATTGCCGGCGCTATCACGCTCACAGGGCAAGTGACCGGAGCCTCGGGATTGGTGCTGGACATCACGTCTTCGTCCGCCGCGGCCACCAATTTCAACGTCACGTTGAACAATGCCGGCACACCGAACGATTATGCGGGTGATACCGTCATCAACCTGGCCGCCGCTACCGGTAAGAGTGCTACCTTGAATCTGGGTGCAGCCGAGCAAATTCCTCACGGTGCTGCCACAGGCAATGTGGTGATCAACTCGAACGGAACAGGTGCAGGCACCCTCCATCTCGGTGGTTTCAGCGAGACCATCAACGGCCTGAGCGGCAATGGGGTGGTGGAAGCCGGCGGTAGCACGCCGACCCTCACCTTGGGTGCGAACGATGCCTCCGCGACCTTCAGTGGTGAGATCCGCAATGCGACGGGAGAGCTGGCTCTGGTGAAAACCGGCAGCGGCACACAGACACTCTCGGGGGGCAATACTTACACGGGTAGCACCACCGTGAGCCAAGGCACACTGGCTCTCGAAGGCGGAAGTCTCGCATCACCGGTGACGGTGAGCGCGGGTGCTTCGCTGGGCTTCACCTTGGGTTCGCCGACGACCTCGACCAGCACGTTTGACATCAGTGCCGGCACCATCAAGATCACTGGTTCACCTACCTTGGCCAGCTACGATCTGATCACCAGTTCCGCAGGGATCACGGGCACTCCTCAGCTCGATTCTCCTGTGGCAGGTTATGAATTGAAAGTGGAAGGAAACACTCTCAAACTCGTGCAGGCCGGATACGCTTCATGGGCGGCTCTCAACGGTGCCAGTGTGAATCTGAATGAAGATCATGATGGAGACGGGGTGCCGAACGGTGTCGAGTATTTCCTCGGTGGCACCAGTGGCAATACCACAGGTCATACGGCACTTCCCGGCGTCGTCAACAACTCCGGCACGCTCAGCGTGACATGGGTGATGGGATCGGGATATGCGGGTGTCTATGGCACGGACTTCACCGTGGAAACCTCTGATAGCCTCAGCGGCGCTTGGAACACGGAAACCCTGGGCGGCACGGTCACCGTTACGGGAAGCAATGTGACTTACACCTTCCCGGCTCCTTTGGGCACGAAGAAATTCGCTCGACTGAAGGTGACAGGACCTTGATCGAGGGAATCCTATCTGGTCGGTTCGGCTGCCGATTCCGACCAGAGTCAATTCATGTCGATTGCACCAATGCCCCGTCCATGACGGGGCATTGGTCTGTCACGCCATGAGCGTGTGATTTTTTTGGATGGCAAAGTTTTTTCTTGACGCACGCGCTGTGATTCTAAGAAATAGTGCAATCATGAAAAAATTCATGATGCTTTCCTAACCCAATCCTCTGCCTTCCAAAAACCAAACCCTAAATTTTATGAAACCCAAGTACAGTCTTGTGCGCGTGCGCGCTTCTCGTCGTCGTTTTATTCCAAGCATTCTCGCCGCGGCTCTGGCCATGGCACTGAGCATCAAGCCCTCACAAGCGCAGAGTGGCACTTGGACCGGTGGCGCAGGAACGGGCATTTGGGGCGGCACCGGTAACTGGGTAGGCGGCACTGTGGCAAGCGGCAGCGGCAGCACCGCTTCGTTTGTCGGAGAATTCACCGCGACGCAGAACGTGGCGGTTAATACGGCGCGCACGATCGGTAATATTACGCTGACCGATACGACCTCCACTCACGACGTCAATATCGTTCCACACACAACGCCTTTTGCGCTGACCCTGCAGGTGGCATCTGGTTCACCTGCCATCAATGTGACGCAAGCAGACCGCACGCTCACGATTAGCAACGTGATTGCCGGCACTCAAGGTTTGACCAAGAGCGGCACCGGGACCTTGGTCATGTCGGGCACGAACACCTTGCAGGGAGCTGTGATCGTATCAGCCGGAACGTTGCGAGCGACGAGCGTTGCTGGTTCACTGGGTGCAGGCACTCTCACTTTGACGGGTGGCACTCTGCAACTGGCCAATGATACAGCGCTGAGTTACAACCGGAATACCACGGTCAATGGCAACGCGGCCATCACTTCGGATCGTCTGACGGCCGGTGACGGTTTGACTCACACACTGGGCACCTTGAGCATCGGTGCGAACACGCTGACGGTGAATCGTGGAGCCAATGCTACAAGCGGCACGGGCGGAGTGACCTTTGGTGCAGCGACGTTGACAGGGGCGTCCACGATTTCCCCCGGTGCCGATAGTTTGTTAACATTCAGCAGCACGACCGGACTTGCAGCAAATACTTTGACTAAGTCAGGCGCGGGTCAATTGACCTTGACGGGAGTAGTCAGCGGCACCAAAGCACTCGGCACAACTGCCTTGCAGATTAACGGAGGAACGGTCGCCGTTACGAGTAATAGCAATACTTTTACGGGCAATATCGCGGTGAATGGTGAGGGATCGTTATTCCAAGTTGCAACGGGGGGGGCTTACACGACGGTTGCGCCGTGGGGCCGAGTTGTCAACAGTGGTACTGCGGCAAACACAAAACAGATTTTCCTTACAAATGGAGGAGGATTCCGCTTGGCTAGTGGCTCGCTGAATGTCAACAACACGACGGCGGCGAATTACGGTGCGGGCATTATCTTTAACATCGGTACAGGTGGCGGTGTTCTGGATGTAGCCTCCGGCGCGACATTGATCATTGATGACGGAAATACCACGGGAACCGGATTGGGTGCGGCGCAGATCCAGGGTGCGGGGAGCATCACCAAAAACGGCCTTGGTATCCTGCAGATTGATGACTCTACTGCCTATGCTGGCACGATCACCGTTACGGCCGGCACTCTTCAGCCTGCCTCGGCGAACGCTTTTGGCACGGCATCGGCGGGCACGACCATTGAGTCGGGCGCTCAGTTGAACGTGAATGGTATTACCATGACGAACGCTGAGAGGCTCACCATCAGTGGCACGGGTCTGGCATCGGATCCTCAAGGAGCGCTTGTGAACCGTTCGGGCACCGCAGCTACTTGGACAGGTCCCATCACGATGAGTGGCGACTCGACCATCGGTTCCACGTCCACTGGTGGGCTGACTTTGTCCGCCACGGCAACGGTGAACACATCCGGTTCTGCACTAAGCCTCCGTATTACGGGAACTACGGGACGGATCTTCACGGACGGCGTGATTTCTGGCACGGGTTCGATGGTGTTGGACAACTCCGCCGCCGCTGCGGAATACGTGCCACGCGCAGATCACACCTACAGTGGTGGAACCACATTCACATCCGGCTTGGTGGCCGTGGACCGTGCTACGACAGGTGACCCCGGATTTGTTCTTTCCGGCCCATTTGGCACCGGGACATTGACTCTGGCAGGTGGGCAAATGCGCTGCGGCACCGGCCAAAATCGCACGGTAGCAAATGACATCACGATGTCGGCGGATACGACGTTTTACACTGCAGGTACGGAAAAAACGTTGAACTTCACGGGTCCCGTGACTTTGTCCGGCGGCAATCGTTTGATCACGGCGAATGTGGGCACAACGGTGGCGGGAACTGCCACGATTTTCAGTGGGCCGATCGGTGATGGCGGCAACAACTACGGTTTGAGCAAAACCGGCACGGGCAATCTCATCCTTGCTGGTGCCAATACCTATGCGGGAGGTACCTCCGTTGACAACGGCACTCTCGTATTGAGTGGCTCTGTGCCCACCAATACGCCCGTGAACATCGTGCCGACCACGGCATCAGGCGTGTCGTTTAGTCTTGTGGGAGGATCATTCAATGCCTTGAGCAACGTCTCTGCACTTGCTTTGGGTTCGGAGGCGGGTGCTACCACGTTGGGTCTGGAACTGGGAGCCAATACTGCCGCATCGGACTCGATTGTCACTCCAGCTGCCGCTACCACAGCAGGCACCGTCAACCTTGCGATTTCCGCATTGCCGGGCTTTGGTTCCGCATCGACTTATGACTTGATCAGCGCGCCGAGCGGATTGAGTGGTGCCACCTACACTTTGACCAGTGTGCCTGGCGGTTACACCTACAGCATCAATGCCACGGATAGCCTGGTGCAATTGGGCGTGACTCCCGCAGCGTCGGGAGATATCTACTGGCGTGGAAATACCAACAACAGTTGGAGCGCGCTGAGCGGTGGCAATACGAACTGGGCTAGCGATGCCGCTGGAACCACCAATGCCCAAGCAACTCCGGGCGCGGGTAACACGGTGCGCTTTAGCGCGATCAATGCTGCAAGTGCGGGAGGTGTGATCACCACGACGTTGGACAACGACTACACCGTGCGCAATCTGATCTTCACCAGCGAGCCGAACGGCGTGAATTCTGTCACCATCGCCGGTGGTTTGACGCCGGCTCTTGTTGCAGGAACTCTGGCGATCGCCCCTGTTTCGTCCACGGATGGTATTGCCGTGGGCAGCAACGCGGGCAATGTCATCATCAGCGCGCCGGTGATTTTGGGAACCAATCAAACCTGGAGCGTCGACGGCACGGGTGCCAATGGCTCCGCGCTCACGGTCTCCGGTGCGGTGACCGGAACTTCTTCGTTGGACATCGGTGGTTTGGTGACGATTTCATCGGCAAACGGCGCGAGCACCTACAGCGGGCCGACGACGGTGAAAGACGGTGCCATCCTGCAAGGGGGGTCCGGCAACTCGCTGAGCGCGAATTCCGCTGTGACCATCAACACCAATGGTATCTTGCGACTCAATGGCCAGAGCAATTCGATCGGATCGCTTTCCGGCACGGGTGTTGTGGAAAACAACAGCGCTGGCACGAATGTCACCTTGACGGCAGGGGCCGATGGAACCAGCACCACTTTCTCTGGTGAGCTGCGCAACGGGTCCACCGCTAACCTGGGACTCACCAAGACAGGAGCGGGCACACTTACGCTGGCTGGTGCCAATACCAATACCGGTGCTACGACCATCACTGCGGGTACGATACGCCAGGGCGTGGCGAACGCCCTGACTGCTGGCACGGCCCTGACAGTCAATGGCACGAGTATTTTTGATCTGAATGGATGGGATGCCTCCGTCTCCGCGTTGGGTGGTGTCGCCACGGGAGTTGTCACCGATAACTCGGAAGGTTCGGGCACTGGAACTCTCAGCATCACATCAGCAGGCAGCTCAGCCGTGAATATCACGAACGGTGCCACCAGAACTCTTGCCCTGCGCGTGACCAATGAAAACGGCGGATTCTTGCTGACAAATGGGCTCAATACTTTTTCTGGCGGAATCGTGCTGACCAATAGCGTAGCAGGAACGCGGATGTCTCCTGGCACCATCACGGAGGGGGCTTATGGCACGGGACCGATTACCATTGGCGAAGCCCCCACCGACAGGGCGGGGATCTATTTTGCTACGGGAAATCAGACCCTTAGCAATCCGATCATTGTCAATACTGCTTTGGGAACGGACCGGGTCGGCCTCCGTACTGATGGTGCTGGCATTACCCTTTCCGGTGTCATTACTGCCAATCTCGCGCCAGTTACATTCACCGCTAACACAGCTACGGCTGGATCTTTCTTCCTGACGAACAAAGTCACAGGTGCGAGTGGTCTGGTATTGGATATCACTTCACTCACCGCAAGCGCCACGTCGTTTCTCGTGACGCTGAACAATGCCACAGCGGAAGCAAACGATTATCAGGGTGACACCGTCGTGAACTTCAATGCGGCTTCGGGTAAATCCGCAACTCTGCAATTGCTACTGCCTGACCAAATTCCAAACGGTGCCGGTAAGGGCAACGTGGTGGTCAATAGCAATGGAACCGGTATCGGTCTACTGAGTCTAGCGGGTGGTGATGAAACCATCAACGGTCTGAGCGGTACTGGCAACGTGGCCAGCACCATCTATGATACGACCCTTACTCTGGGAGATAACAACGCTACCGCAACACACAGCGGTGCGATCAACAACACTTCGGGCATTCTTTCTGTGACCAAGATCGGCACGGGAACCCAGACCTTGAGCGGCAGCAGCGACTTCGCGGGAGCGCTTACCGTCAATGGCGGAACAATCGCGTTCCCCTCCTCTCCTGCAAGCAGCGGTCCTCTGGGCAACTCGACCGTTGTCAACTTGAACGGCGGCGCCATCAGTTACACGGGCACAGCCGCGAATGATTTGAATCGTCCATTGGCGATTGCCGCCGGCACGGGCACGGTCGATGTCGCCGGTTCCACGGGTGTATTGACCATTCCGAGCATCACCAGCACGGGAGGAAATTTGGTGAAAACTGGTCCGGGAACCGCTGTGCTCACGGGCACTACGTCCTTGAATGCCGGCGCGGCATCCGTGGAGGTGCAACAGGGCACCCTGCGTGCTGGATTTGGCGTCGATGGCGTGGCATCAGTCAACGTTGGCGCCGCAGGTCACCTGGATCAAAACAATGCGACTATCGAGGCACTTGTGCTGGATGATGTCTCTGGCGCCCTGACCTTGAGCAACGGTGCCCAATTGAGCTTTGAACTCAATGGTGCTACCAACGATAGCATTGATACAGGAGCAACGGGCACGGCGGTGACGAGTGGCGTGGTCACGTTGAATTTGTCGGGAACTCCCGCAGTGGGCACTTACAATCTGTTGACCTCGACCGCTGGCGGTTTGGCTAGTGCGAACTATGTGATTGGCTCCGCACCCACCGGTTACAATTACACGGTTACCAAAACCGACAACTTGGTCAGTGTCACGGTTTCCAACCAGACTCCGATCTACTGGCGTGGTGGTCAGAGCCTTTCGTGGAACACTTTGGGCAGCGGTTCCGCGAACTGGACGACCGATGGCGGTGGATTGACGGATGCTTTGAGTACTCCGGTTGCTGCCGATACGGTCATCTTCAGCGCCACGGGTGCGCCGATGGACAACAATCAGATCCTCACCACTTTGGATGGAGCCTTCACGGTAGACGGTTTGCAGTTCACCAATGGACCTACCGGTGTGACTGCGGTCGCGATCGGAGCCGGAACGGGAGGCGCACTGACATTGAGTCCGGCTTCTGCCACGAGCGGTATCAAGATTCTTTCGGGAGCAGGTGCAGTTACGATCTCAGCACCACTCACGTTAGGTGCGGCGCAAACTTGGGATGTCGATGCCACAGGTTCGCTTGTTGTGAGCGGAGACACGGTCTTCAATGCTGCGGTCAATAAATCCAATGCGGGATCACTGACACTCGCTGGAGCAAACTCCGGATCGGGCGCTCTTACTTTGAGCGCGGGAACATTGAATCTGAACAACGCCGCTGCATTGGGTTCGGGTATTTTCACGATTGGTGCGGGAACCACGATCAACACCACGGGAGGAGCTTTGGCACTGAGCACGAACAATGCCCAGAACTGGAATGGTGATTTCACCTTTACCGGAACCAGCGACCTCAACCTCGGAAGCGGTGTGGTCACTTTGGGCAACAGTCTGACCTTGACGGCCTCGGCGAATGTCCTGGCTGTTGGTGGAGCGATCGGTGACGGCGGAAGTAACCGAGCTTTGACCAAGGCCGGTGCCGGAACCTTGTTGCTTGGTGGCAGCAATACTTATGGCGGCTTGACCACTGTGGGCGCAGGCGTACTTCGAGTGACAAATAATACAGCGCTGGGAAGCACGGCGGCAGGTACTGAGCAATCAGGCACAAGTGCGGTGGAACTAGACGGCACCAACGGTGCCCTGACGATCGGTGCAGAGGCACTGAGTATTAGTGGCGGTGGCATCACCGACCAAGGTGCGCTGCGCAACATCGTGGGAGATAACACCTATGGTGGCACGGTGACCTTGGCTGCTCAGTCACGGATTAACTCTGACAGCGGCACACTGACCCTGAGCAATCCCACTGCCGTAAGCAGTGTGGGTAGAACCTTGGTCATCGGTGGAGCGGGCAACACCACCATTTCGGGCGCAATCGACCTAGGATTGGGCGGTGTGGCCAAAGATGGCGCAGGCACACTCACTCTCAGTGGAACCAATACTTACACGGGCAATACCAGCCTGAACGTAGGTGTGATGAACATCACGGGTTCCTTAACCGGAAATGGCGCGCCTAACTCCGGATCAAATCTTCTCTATGGAGTGAGTGCTGGCAACAGTGTATTGAACATTAGTGGCAATATCACAAATTATTATCGATTCCAAGGAGCCACGAATGCCAGTGCGAATGCTGCTTACATTCAAACCGCTGGCATGGTCAATTTCACCAGCACGCAGATAGGCAACCCCAATCATGCGGTGGCTGCTGCTGGCTACGGCTACATGGAGATCACCGGAGGCACCTTGAAAGCTGGTGGTCGTTTCGCTGTATCGAATGGATCTGCCACCACCGGTGTGATGTATATCGGTGGAACAGGAACCTTAGATAATACTACGGGTGAGTGGTTGCTGATGTCTTACTCTCCCTCCACAGGAGCGGCAGGAGGACGTTCGATGATGACCTTGGCCCCAGGGGGAACATTGGATCGTCAGGGAGCATCAAACCTCTTCGGTTTGAACGTGGATCGCAATAATGGTTACGCGGTGCTGAACGTAGCTGGTGGAACCGTCCTCAATACGAATCGTGCGATCACGTTTGGCAATGGCACCAGTGCCGGTAGCAACACGACCGGCATCCTGAACCTTTCGGCAGGAACCTTGCAAATTGGCGCCAACTTCGGCAGTGGCAATACCGGATCAGGCAGCACGGGCAATAAGGCATATTTGAACTTCGCTGGTGGAACGTTGAAAGCGCAAGCAGCGTTGACAGCGGTCATTCCTGCCGGCTCGACCAGTCAAACCATTACCAACACGGTCTACGGTGCCATTGACAACGCCGGTTCCGCCAACGATTTCGCAGGCGGTTTGGTGGTGGATTCGAATTCGTTCAACGTGGCATTCACCACGCCGTTGTTGGGCGCGGAATTTTCCTATGGTGTCACACAGGATAACATTCCTGATCTCTCGACGTTGCCAGGAAATACGGGCTACATCGGAGCTCCCATGGTGCAGTTTGCCGCACCAGCTGCCGGAGGCACGCCTGCCAGCGGTTATGCGGTGATCAGTGGCGGTCAGGTGACTGGTATCGTGATCACCAGTCCCGGCTCGTATGCCTTTGATGAACAACCCGAAGTGACCTTCACCGGTGGTGGCGGTTCGATTCCTCCTTTCAGCACGACTCAACTGCAAACGCTGAATGCTGCAGGCGGGCTGACGAAGAACGGTGCGGGCACCTTGACCATGTCGGGTGCGAATACTTACGCAGGAGCTACCACCGTGAATGCGGGAACCTTGTTGCTCAACGGCTCTGCCGCGACGACACCAACCACCAGTGGCATTACCGTGAACAGCGGTGGAACGCTGGCCTTCACTTCCGGCTCTGCTTCCGCACTCGATCTCATCGGCAAAACTCTGAATCTGAATGGTGGTTCGCTGGCATTCGATATCGGAGTGGAGGGTATCAACGATGCGATCAACGTGGATACCTTCACTCTATCGGCGAACAGTTCGCTGGCCTTGACCAGCATCGGCGCCGTGGGCGGAACCTACACGTTGCTCACTTCGGCAAATCCGATTGTGAACACCGGCGGCTTCACGCTTTCCGGTCAGACTCTGGGTCGTGTGAATCTGGTTCCCACCATCAATGCCAACACGATCACCGTGACGAGCTCGCTCGACGAGGGCACATGGAATCAAGAAGGAGGAGGAGACTGGAGTGTGGGCAATTCCGGAGGTCCCAGTGCTCCGAACTGGAACAACTACAAGCCAACGGTGGCAGGCGATGCCGCATTGTTCGGATCGGCGATTACCGCTCCTTCGACCGTGGTGGTGGATACTCCTCACACGGTAAGCTATCTGCGTTTCGATAATGCGAATGCTTACACGATTGGCACGAATGGCAGCAGCAACCTGACGCTGAATAACGGAACAAGCGTTGCAGCCATCACGTTGACGTCGGGCTCCCACACGATCGCGGAAAATCTGGCACTCCTCAGCAACACCAACTTGCTGCCGGCCAGTGGCACGACATTGACGGTGAGCGGTGTGATCAGTGGCGCAGGGCGCGGTGTTGAGGTCAACGCACCTGGAGCCGTGGAACTGTCCGCAGCCAACACTTACACGGGCACCACGACAATCAACCAAGGCACATTGACGCTTTCCGGTGCACGCACAGGAGCTAGCGGAGCCTTCAATGTCTGCACCTTGCCCGGACTGAGCGCGGTGTTGAACATCACCAACGGCACATACGCGCTGGCAGGCAATGCGATGAACATCGGCAATTCAGCGACGACTGCAGCAACGGCTACGGTGAATCAGTCGGGTGGTGCCATCAGCTTCACCAGCGGTAACGCCCTGCTCATTGGTCAAAATACAGTGGGCAACCAAGGTGTCTACAACATGAGTGGCGGTTCGATCACGACGTTTGCCAGCACGGCACGGGGTATCATGCTCGGTGTTAATTCGAATCCGTTCTCCGGTCTTGACAGCGGTGGTGGCACCTTCAATCTCAGCGACACAGGCACGCTCAATATGACCGCTGCCAGCGGTGGCGGTGGCGATGCGATGCTGCAGATCGGTCGTTCGGACAGTGCTGCGAACAATACCACCAATGCCTTCAATCAAACAGGTGGCACGGCTAACGTGGGGATACTCACGATGGGTGGTGCCGCAAGTGGATCGTCGGGTGTCAACGCCACGCTGAATTTGACCGGTGGCACCTTCTCTGCCAACCAGTTCACCGTTCTCGCCGCAGGCGCATCCAACACGGCAACCATCAACATCGGTGGTTCCGCGATCGTCACTCTGCCCGCCTTCCCCGCCACAAGAGGTTTGGGTTCGGCGGCAACCCTGACATTGGATTCCTCCACGGGATCCCTCACTCCGACCGCTACGAGTGCTGCTTACATGCCAGCCAACAGCTTCGTTAATGCATATCTGACAGCGAATGGCGCGAAATTCAACGTGCCATCCGGACGCGATATCACCATTGCCCAGGCGTTTCAAGACGCTGCGGAGCAGGCGGGTACATTGACGAAAGACGGAGTCGGCATTCTGGGCCTCTCGGGAGCTAATACCTACACCGGTCTTACTTCTGTCAATGCGGGTATGCTCAATGTGGGTAACATCGACGCTCTCGGTTCTACAGCGGCAGAAACCATCGTGGTGAGCGGAGCACGTGTGACCTTTAACTCGCTGGCGACAAACTTGACCGTGGCAGAGCCTTTCACCGTTCAGGGAACTGGTACGACCGACATTAACGGTGTTCTCAATATGGGAGGCAGCAAGAATGTCAATTTGAGCGGCGCGATCACTCTGACCGGCGATGCTTTGTTCTCTGCCGATGGCGGAGCTTCCCTGAACTTCACGGGTGATGGCAGTATTACCGGATCAAATACCAATCTTGCCTTTAGGACTGATGGCTCAGTAGCAAGTAGCATTGCTGGTCCTATTAGTATCGGCACCGGCAGCCTGACCAAGACCGGTGGTTCGACGCTGATTCTGGGAGGAGATAATTCTTACTCAGGTGGCACGACCATCACGGGAGGAATCGTGAGCGCCACAACCAGCAATAACGCGCTCGGATCTGGACCGGTTAACATCGATGGTGGCCTGCGCATTGCCGTCGCTGCCGGGTTGGATGTCTCAAATGCCATTACCGTCACAAGCACCGCTGGTGCAGTGGGCAGAGGTACGATCGAGTCATCCGGTGCCTCTGGCATTGCTACGATCAGCGGACCGATCACCATCCTCGGCAATCCTACTTCCGGTGGTCTCTTGTTCGGGGCTGCTGGAACCACACTTCACTTGGCCGGACCGATCACCGCAGCTTCGACCTTCTCGCAGCGTGATGGCAGGGTGATGTATTCAGGAGGCGGAACGGGTTATTCCTCCATCCTTGTCACCGGCACTACGATTGTGGGAGCCAACGATGGTATTGCGACCACAGCGGAAGTGAGACTTGGCGGATCAGGAGCAACCACCTTTGACCTCAATGGATTCAATCAGAGTGTCACTGGTGTGACTCAATTTGCCAATCATGCAGCTACCATCGGCAATAGCTCGACCACTGCGGATTCGGTGCTTACTACCACGGGAACTTCCAGCTATGCCGGAACAATTGTCGACACTGTATCGGGAGGCACACGCAAGGTTGGCCTCACCGTTGCCTCAGGTCAGTTGACTCTTACCGGTGAAAGTTCTTTCACCGGTGACATCACCGTCAGCGGTGGCAAATTGAGCGCCAGTGCCGGAGCGGTTGCGAACAATGCGCTTTCGGGTCTCGGAGCGTCCTCCAACGCGCGCACTATCACGGTGGGTTCGGGGGCCACGCTCGAATTCGGATCAGGAAACGTGTTCGGCAACCACGCTACGATCGACGTTCCATCCATCGTCGTCAATGGTGGCACGGTGACCAATGCGGACCTCGCCAACAGCGTCGCGCCCAACCGCAAGGTGAACAATGCCCTCAACAATCTTACCTTGAATGATGGCACACTGACCGCCACCGTGGGTAACGAGGACTCCACCGACATCCGTCCGGGCGAAGGCTACGGCGCATGGGGCCTGAACGGAACCGTTACCTCCACAGGCACCTCGACCATTGATACCACCGCCGTCATCGGCAAGGCCGGCCACGTTCTGCTGAGCAGCAACACGGCTGACACCGTGTTCAATGTCGCCAGTGGCACGCTCACCGTTGCATCTGTGCTCCAGACCGGCGATTCGGCCACTGTCTACGGATTGACCAAGTCGGGATCAGGAACTCTGGTTCTTTCCGCGGTCAACATTTACACGGCGAATACATCTGTGAACGCTGGGACTCTGGAAGTGACAGGTTCGATCGCAGGCACGGCGAGTGTGGCGACAACGGGCGTGCTCGCCGGAACAGGTAGTGTGGCGGGAGCCACGACAGTCGCTACGACCGGCGTAGTATCTCCTGGTGTCAATAACGTGGGCACGCTGAGCTTCGGGAGTTCTCTGACCTTGGAATCTGGTTCGAACTACGCAGTTGGTCTGACGGGCAATGGTGTGAACGACAAAGTCAATGTCACCGGCACCCTTACGGCGGCTGGCACGATCACAGTGACTCTCGAAAACGGATACGTTCCTGAGGCAGGTGCCACGTTCGACATCGCGGATGCGGCGACGATTACAGGTGAACAAGCAACCTTCAGCTTGCCGACGCTGACTCAAGGGCTGCAATGGAATACGGACTCCTTTGCGACGACGGGCCAAATTTCGGTGGAGACCGTATCGGCGGATCCCTTCTCGACCTGGGCAACCGACAATGGCCTTGAGGGAGCGGATGCGGCAAAGTCTGCGGACCCCGATGGCGATGGCGTGAACAACCTGCTGGAGTTTGCAACGAACTCAGATCCCACTAGCGGCAACTCCGTGGCGCGAGTCTATGGCAAAGTGCACATGATCGGAGGCAACCGGGTGTTAACCTACACGGTGGCGACGCGAGCAGCGGCAACGTTTGCGTTGAACGGCACGAAGCAGGAAGCGACGAAAGATCTGGTGAAATACACCATTGAGGGATCGGACGACCTGAGCACGTGGAACACGGTGGTGGTGAGCGAAGTCACGG
>JACCEC013084944.1_pt1 | contig 22298 bp, 15 predicted proteins | sample 7450121 | NCBI WGS metagenome assembly JACCEC01 (sample SAMN15323455, study PRJNA562643) | freshwater metagenome | isolation source: river surface water | place: USA:Blue River Watershed | collected 2017-08-18 | reverse complement strand
TCGATCTCGGCGTAGGACACCCGGCGGTCGTTGTGGACGAGGGCATAGACGATCTCGCGCGAACGCGCCGGCGAGAAGCGCCAGTCGGTGGTGAAGCTCACCACCAGGAAGCGGACCGCGCGGGCCACGGCGAAGGCGCGGCTGAGGTCGCCTCCGTGTTCGCGTGCGGGGTCGAAATAGTCCAGGGCTCGGGTGATGAGCAGGTAGGTGTTGGCGTCAAAGTACTCGCTGAACTTGTCGCCCTGGTGCCGCAGGTAGCTCTCAATCTGGAATTCGATGTCCTGGGTGGTGTAGGCCAGTTCGCCATGGCGCAGTTCGCGCCCGAACTTGGCCTCCATGGAGTCATCGGACAGGTAGGTGATGTGGCCGATCATGCGCGCCACGCGCAGCCCGCGGCGGGGAATCGCGCCATGGCGCAGGTAGTGGCCACCGTGGAACTCGGGGTCGGTGGTGATGGCGCGGCGGGCCACCGCATTGAAGGCGAGGTTTTGGGCCGAGAGGTTGGGCGCTGTGGCCACGGCCACGCAGTGGCGCAGGCGTTCGGGGTGGCGCAGGCTCCAGGCCAAGGCCTGCATGCCGCCCAGGCTGCCCCCGAGTACCGCGGCCAGTTGCCCAATGCCCAGACGGTCGAGCAAGCGTGCCTGCGCATCCACCCAATCTTCTACCGTGACCACGGGGAAATCAGAGCCCCAGGGCTGACCGGTGGCGGGGTTGAGGTGTGTGGGGCCGGTGGAGCCGAAGCAGGACCCAGGGTTGTTGACGCCGATGACGAAGAAGCGGTTGGTGTCCAGCGGTTTGCCCGGCCCCACCAGGTTGTCCCACCAACCGGTGTTGGCGGGCTGGTCGGCATAGGTGCCGGCCACATGGTGGCTGGCGTTCAGGGCGTGGCACACCAACACCGCATTGCTGCGTTGGGCATTGAGCTGGCCATAGGTTTCGTAGGCCAGTTCATAGGCGGGCAGTTGCGCGCCGCTGCGCAGGGGCAGGGGCTGGTCGAACTGCATCTTCTGGGGGGTGACGACGCCAACGCTCACGGTGGTGCTGATTCCCGACAACAAAAAACCCGGTGCCGCTGAAGCGGACACCGGGGTGTCCCTTTTAGCGGCATTTCTTGAGCGCCCGCAATCTGGACAAATCGGCGCTGAGCGCGGAAGTATAGACGCGCGCGCTGGCGGGCGCGACCAGGGTGTTCCTGTTGCCCCGGTCTGGCGTTGCTCCTATCCTGCGCCCACCTGGGACAGGGCGCGGCGGTTCGGCGCCCAGAGGGAGGACACCATGCCCCGAGTGCTGGCAATGATCGATGGCTGGATGCCCCTGCGCTATTCCACCTGGCTGCTGTTCAGCGCAGCGGGGCTGCTGGGCTTGGTCTTGGCGCTTTCAGGCGCGGGCGCAGCCTGGTGGTGGCTGGCCCTGCTGGGCCTGGGGGGCGCCGTTCAGGGCTGGCGCGATGTGCAGCAGACCAAGCGGGCCATTCTGCGCAACTACCCGCTCATTGGGCACATGCGCTTCCTGTTCGAGTACATCCGGCCCGAGATCCGGCAGTACTTCCTGGAAGACGACAACGTGGCCGCGCCCTTCTCGCGCCAGCAGCGCTCGCTGGTGTACCAGCGTGCCAAAGGGGATGGAGACAAGCGCCCTTTCGGCACCCAGCTCGATGTGCACGCCCAGGGTTACGAGTGGATCAACCACTCACTCAAGCCGTCAGTGGTGCCGCACCACGACTTTCGTGTGGACATTGGCAAGGGCGGCAGCAGCTGCACCCAGCCCTACAGCGCCAGCGTCTTCAACATCTCGGCGATGTGCCTTGCGGCCGTGGCGCCCAACGCCATCCGCGCCTCCGAGGGGGGTGAGCGGAAGGGCAACTTTGCCCACGACACGGGTGAAGGTTCCATCAGCGTGCACCACCGCGCCAACGGTGGCGATCTGATTTGGGAAATCGGCTCGGGCTACTTCGGATGCCGCCATGACGATGGCACCTTCAGCCCTGAGCGCTTCGTCGAGAACGCGTGTGACCCCCAGGTCAAGATGATCGAGATCAAGCTGTCCCAGGGGGCCAAGCCGGGCCATGGGGGTGTCTTGCCCGGACCCAAGGTCACCCCCGAAATCGCCCAGGCGCGCGGCGTGCCGGTGGGCCAAGATTGCGTGAGCCCAGCAGCGCACAGCGCGTTCTCCACGCCGCGTGAATTGCTGCAGTTCGTGGAGCAACTGCGAACCCTGTCGGGTGGCAAGCCCGTGGGATTCAAGTTGTGCATCGGTCATCCGTGGGAGTGGTTTGGCATCTGCAAGGCCATGCTGGAGACGGGCCTTCTGCCGGACTTCATCGTGGTGGACGGCGCCGAAGGGGGCACCGGCGCGGCACCGCTGGAGTTCACCGATCACATGGGCGCGCCCCTGCAGGAGGGGTTGCTGTTGGTCCACAACACCCTGGTGGGCCTTCAGTTGCGCGACCGCATCAAGATCGGCTGCGCCGGCAAGGTGGTGAGTGCCTTCGACATCGCCCGCATGATGGCCCTGGGGGCCGACTGGTGCAATGCTGCGCGCGGCTTCATGTTCGCACTGGGCTGCATCCAATCCCAGAGCTGCCACACCGGCGCCTGCCCCACCGGCGTGGCCACGCAGGACCCCGACCGCCAGAAGGCCTTGGTGGTGTCCGACAAGACCGACCGTGTGTGGCGGTTCCACCAGCATACGCTGGAGGCCCTGCAGGAATTGGTGCAGGCCGCTGGCTTGACCCACCCGGGGCAGATCAGCGCTTCGCACATCGTGCGGCGCAGTGGAGAGGGCGTGAAGCCACTGGCCAGCTCACTGCCCTTTGTGGCGGACGGGGCCATCTTGGCGGCCGAGCGCGGCGAAGCCGACTGGCCCTATGAGGTCTTCCGCAGCTTCTGGCCACCGGCCAGTGCCGACTCGTTTGGACTGGGGCTGGACCTCAAGCGTGCCGGGCCCATCGGACGCCCCAGCCGCAGTGCGCGCGATGCCGTGAAGGCCTGATCCAGCGCCCAGCGTGGCTCAGGCGGTGGGCGGTGCGGTGTCGATGAAGCTCGGCCGTGCGACCAGCTTGTCATGGTGGCGGGCGAGGTGCCGGTGGCCTTCGCGCCAGTTCACATCCGGGAAGCGGAAGTCCAGGTAGCCGGTGACGCAGCCCAGGGCGATGTCGGCCAGGCTGTAGTGGTTGCCGCTGCACCAGGGCTTGTCGCCCAGGGCGGCGTTCATCGCGTTGAGGCTGGTGTGGACCTTGGTCATCTGCCGCTCACACCAAGCGGCGCTTCGCTGTTCGGGGCGGCGCCCACTCCAGGTGTTTTCCAAGCGGATGGCAATCAGCGCGTCGAGCACACCATCGGCCAGGGCTTCCCAGGTGCGCACCTCGGCGCGCTCACGGCCGGTGCCGGGAATGAGCTTGCCCACGGGGCTGAGCGTGTCGAGATACTCGACGATGACGCGCGAATCGAAGACCGCCTCGCCACCTTCCATGATCAGGCAAGGCACCTTGCCCAGGGGGTTGCTGGCCAGAATCTGGTCGCTGTTCCAGACATCTTCCAAGACGAGTTGGAAATCCAGCTTTTTTTCGGCCATCACCACGCGCACCTTGCGCACGTAGGGACTGGACAGGGAACCGATCAATTTCATGCGGAGAAGTTTACCGGCCGGCTTCGGCCCGGGCGAAGGAAAAGGGAACAAAAAAGCCCGGCCATGGTCTTGGCCGGGCTCTGACGGGTTGGGTCACCCTGCGTGGGACGTAGGGCGCGTGAGCGCCCGACGAGCCCTCGCGGTGGTGATCAGAACTCGTAGCGCATCGTGAGCTGGGCGGCCCACTGCGACTCGCCGGAAGCCTGGCGGGTCACCAGGGACTCGGTGCTGCCCAGGCTGTAAACATAGCGGCCCTGGGCATCGAGGCCCGCGTAGTTCACGAAGCTGCGGTTGGAGGGGAAGGCGATTTCGTTGATGCGGCCCCAGTTCTTGTTGAGCAGGTTGCCGAAGTTCAGGATGTCCAGCGTGATGGTGGCGCGCTGCTTGCTGCCAAAGCCCGGGAGCTGTTGGCTCAGGCGCACGTCAAAGCTGTTGACCCAGGGAGCGAACTCGTTGTTGCGGCCGACCACACCGCCCTTGGCATTGCGAAGGGCCGGGTTGGCATCGACGATTTCCCAGAAGCGGGTCTCTTCGGCCGCGCCGCCGCGGAACACCACCTCACCCGAGCCGGGAGCCCTGGGGATGTACATCAGGTCGTTGCCGTTCACACCATCGCCGTTGAGGTCGTTGATGTAGGTCCAGCTGTAGGGCTTGCCGCGACGGCCTTCAAAGAACACGCCGATGGTGGTCGGGGCCTTCGGAATGAAGCTGCGCGACAGGCTGAAGGCGGCGTTGAAACGGTCGCGGATCAGGTAGTTGGAGTTCTGCAGCACCTGCTCGTTGGGATTGAAGATGTTGCGGTTGAGCCAGTTGGAGTTGGACACCGAGGAGGTCAGCGGGCTCATCTCGGTGGCCGAGGTGCGGGTGTAGCCCATGGACCACGCCGCGCCGCCCGGGATGATCTTGCTCAGCGACAGCGTGACGGCGTTGCCACCACCTTGGTCGGTGCCCTTGGCCACCAACACGTTGTTGAACGCGGGGTTGCTCAAGGCGCGGTTGCGCAGGTCCGGGCAGGCCGTGCCGCCCACCGTGCCGCCCGTGGCCGTCCAGCAGGCGGGGTTGAAGCCCGATGCGGTGTAGAACAGCTGGCGGCCGTCCAGACCGGTGCGGGTGGCCGCGCCCAGGTTCAGGTGCTCATAGGTGATGCCGTCCTTCACGCGCGTGCCCAGGAGTTCCACGCCAGCCGTGGTACGGCCGATCAGGGGCAGCTCAGGCAGTTCGGTGTCGAAAGCCAGGTTGAACTTCCAGACCGAAGGCTGCTTCAGGCTGGGGTCCAGGAAGTCGACGTTGGCCGCGGGGATGGTGCCCGTGAGCACCGGTTGGGCATCCGGGTTCGCGCTGAAGCGTGCGTTGGAGCTCACGCAGGTGGCGAAGGTGGTGCAGCTGTAGGTGACGGCTGCACGGCCGGTGTTGGAGTAGGGGTTGCTCAGCCAGACGTTGGCTGCAGCACCCTGGAACAGGCCAAAGCCGCCACGCAGCTGGCGGCGGGTGTCAGGGGTACCCAGGTTCCAGTTGAAGCCCACGCGCGGTTGGAAGAGCGTGGCGCCGTCCAGGGTACGCGTGTTGTCCAAGCCGAAGCCACCGCTGGCGCGTGTGTTGGTGGCTGGGTTGCCGGCCACGGGAGCGGCGGCTGCAGCCGGATTGGCCAGGGGCGAGTTGGGCATGGCCAGGCGGTCCAGGCGCAAGCCGGCCACCAGGCTCAGGTTCTTGCTGGGCTTGAAGGTGTCTTGCAGGAACAGGCCGGTGTTGGCGTAGCTCCAGATCGCCACGGCGTCATCGAGCACGCGACCGGGTTGGGGTACCTGCACGAAGTACTGCGAGGGGCGGCCCAAGCGGAAGTTTTCGAGCACAGCCGAAGCCACCTGGTCGGCCGTGGCGGTGGCGCAGCTGATGCTGCCAAAGCTGTAGCTCAGGGTGGCGCTGCTGTTTTCGCACCGGAAGACATAGCGGCCGTTGGTGTCTTGCAGGAAGGCGTTGTAGACATCGTTGTCCGCGCGGTCGAGACCGAACTTCAGCTCATGCTGGCCGATGCGGTAGTTGGCACCCAAGTAGGTGTCCAGCGTGTTGGTGCGAAGGATGTTGAAGTGGCGGCTGCGCTCGGTACCCATGAGCAGGGTTCGGGTGTTGGCGTTGGTGCCGGCCGGTGCGTCGGTGGGCAGTGCACCCGCGAAGTCCAGTGCGATTTGCGGCAGCCGCACCCCGTTGATCGGGGTGGGTGCGCTGTCGTAGTCGCGCTTGGAGATCTTGAACTCGGTGCTGAAGTTGTCGGTCCAGTCGGAGAACAGCTGGCCCACCACGCTCCTGAGAGACTTCTGCTGGTTGTACCAGTAGGAGCTCAGCGACAGGCCGGTGCTGTTGAAGCCCACCAGGAAGGGTTCGGTCTGTTCGGTGCGGGTGAAGCGCACATTGGCGCGGTGCTGGTCGCTGATGTTCCAGTCCAGCTTGAGCAGGCTGTCCTTCACATTGACGGCCACACCTTCAGGCACAGCCGAGGTGCCCACGTCGACCTTGTAGGTGTCGCGGCCGATGGCGATGGCCTGGTCAATGGTCGACTGGCGGATGCCCACGATGGTGCCCGCGCCGCCGATGGGGGCGAAATCAGGACGGGTGCGCGAGCTGGTGAAGGCTTCGTGGTTGACGAAGAAGAACAGCTTGTCTTGAACGATGGGGCCACCCAGGGTGAAGCCCTTGGTGTTTTCCGTGAACTTGGGGGCGTCGAAGTAGGTGCCGGTGGTGGCGTTGTAGCGCTGGCCCACGAGGCGGTCGTCCCGCGTGACGTAGTACACGCTGCCCTTGACGTCGTTGGAGCCACTCTTGGTGACGGCGTTGATGTTGGCGCCGGTGTAGCCCTTTTGGGTGACGTCGTAGTTGGAGATGTTGACCTGCACGCTTTGGATCGCCTCGATGGAGATCGGCTGCTTGATGGTGGGCAGGTTGTTGGACTCCAGGCCGAAGGTGTCGTTGGTGGTGACGCCGTCGATGGTGATGGAGTTGAAGCGGGTGTTCTGGCCGGCGGCGGAGATTTCGCCACGCTCCTTGTCGGTTTGGGCCAGGCGCGGGTCAAAGCGCGCGTAGTCTTGCAAGCTGCGCTGGATGGAGGCCTGTGCGGCCAGGTCGCGGCTGCTGATGTTGGTGCCGGCGCCCATGTTGGAGCTTTGGAACTTGTCCGAGGCGCCGCGGCCGGTCACGGTGACGCTGGCGGCGCTGCCCAGCATGGCGATGTCCAGGCTGGCGGTCTCGGCCAGGGTCAGGAACACGTTGTCGCGCTTTTCACTTTGGCCGCCCTTGGTCACCGTGACGGTGTAGGGGCCGCCCACCCGCAGACCGCGGGCGCTGTAGCGGCCGTCGGCGTCGGTGGTGAGGTTGCTGGCGGTGCGGGACTCGACGTGCAGCACGGTGACGGTGGCGCCGGCCACCGGCTTGCCATCGGCACCCACCACACGGCCGCTCACGCTGGCGGTGGTGTTCTGGGCAAGGGCGGGGGCCACGGCGGCGGCAATGGCCAAGCCGATGGCGCTGCGGGCGAACGCGTTCAGGCGCAGGGATGTCATGGGGAGATCTCCAAGGGACGGAAAAGGGCGCACGGGCCTGCATGAAGCGAGGGCGCCCGAGGGGTGTCTGATCAAGGGAACGTCACGCGCAGCTGACAACGCCGCGGGTGGGGTTACTCGCGCACTATCGCGGAGGATATGGGGCTTGCGCAACATCTTGCCCCTGTGCCGTGACCGGACTGTGACAACCGAACAACACCCTGGGGTTAATCCACCACGGTGATCCGTGCGGGGCCTGCATCGGCCACCCCCCGGCGAAGTTGGGCCACCATGGCATCGAGGTCCTGGGCGCCGCCCAGGCGCTCCCGGCCGCGCTTCAGAACGGTGTACCCGTCCCCGCCCTCGGCCATGAAACTGTTGACGGTCACGCGATAGGTGGCGGCCTCGTTCAGCGGCTGGCCCTGGATGCGGATGTCCTGTGCACGCTGTCCTACCGGGGACCGCCGGACCCAGCGGTAGGTGAGCCCTTCGGATGGGGACATCAGGGGGGCGTCCGCGCCCCCGCGCTGCTGCTGTTCGAGCAGTTCGCGCACCTCGGCGCCGGTCAGGCTCATCACCACCAGGCTGTTGCCAAAGGGCTGCATGGTGAACAGGTCGCCATAGGTCACCTCACACGGGGGGGTGCCCCGGCAGGCCAGATCGGTCCGCACGCCGCCGGGGTTCATCAGGGCGAAGTGGGCGCCGCCGGTGGCGGGGCTGCGGGTGGCCTCCCATTGGGCCTGGGCCACCAGGCGCCCTGCGGGCGAGTCGCCCGGGCCGCGGCGGTCCAGGGTGCGGGCGATACGGCCCACCACGCGCTGGGCCTGCGGGGCCGCCGCCTGGGCGTAGCGTTGCACCAGGGCGGCCACTTCGGCATCCGGCTGCGCGGCCAGCAGGGCGGCGCGGAAGGCGGGCGGCTCAGCGCCCAGGACCTTGCTGCGGTGGGTGGCGTCGGTGCGGGCGTTGAACACCGGCAGGTTGCGGGCCACGGTCTTGGCACGGTCCACGTCGCCGCTGCGGGGGTTGATGTGCAGGTCGGCCACCGACAGGCCACGCCCATGGGCCACGGCCTGCATCACCGGGCGCCCATCGACCAGGCAGTTGTAGCCCTGGTGGGTGTGGGCGGTGAGGATGAGGTCCACCGCGGGAGTGATCCGCTTGATGATGTCCACGGCGTCTCCGCGCAAGCCCGGGCAAGCGGTGTCGTTCCAGTCCGCGGGCTTGCCGGGGCTGCCGATTTCGGCGCCCTCGTGGAGCGTGACCACCAGGGCCTGCACGCCTTGGGCCTGGAGGGCCTGGGCGGCTTCGTTGATGGCCTGGGCCTCATCCATGAACTCAAGGCCTTCCACGCCAGAGGGCACCACCAACTGCGGCGTGACCTTGGTCACGGCGCCGATGACCCCCACCTTGACCGGCCCGGCCTGCATCACCCACGAAGGCGGCAACAGGGTGCCCCCCGTGCTTCGCCGCACGTTGGCCGACACCATGGGGAACCGGGCACCCCGGTAGGGGCCCAGGGCGCAGGAGCGCACCGGGTCGTCGGCGCGTTGCTCGGCACAGCCGCCTTTGAGGATGCGCATCAATTCGGCCGCACCGGCGTCGAACTCGTGGTTGCCCGCCGTGGCCACGCTCACGCCCATGAGGTTGGCCACGTCGATGGTGGATTCATGTCGGAACAGGGCCGACACCAAGGGCGTGGCGCCGATCAGGTCGCCGCTGCTGACCACCAGGCTGTGGGGTGCGGACTGGCGCAGGCTGCGCACCAATCCGGCCATCGCGTCGGCGCCACCCACGGCCACCCGCAGGGCGTTACCGGGCTGGGTGGGGTCGGCCACTTGCACGCTGAGGTTGCCGCTTTCCAGGTTGCCGTGCAGGTCGTTGAAGGCGATGACGCGCACCTGGACCGTTTCCAGCGCCGGCGGGGCGCTGGCCTGCGGTGGCCGTTGGGCGCAGCCACTGGCCAGGAGCGCAACCAGGGCCAGGGCGGCGGTGCTGTTGGTGGACCAGGTGAACCGGAAGGGGGCGGTGGCCCGCCGTGTCAGGTGTGTGGTGTTGGGCATGGGGATCTCTTGGTGGGGTTTGGCAGGCACAGGCGGCGGGTGGCGCGGGTGGTCACCGCAGGCCCCGAACGTGCGCCCAGGCACGCAGGGCCGCAGCGGCTGCTTGGGTTTGGTGGGCGGGCAGAAAACTGGCCTGCAGCGCCTGTTCCTGCATCGCCAGCAGGTCGGCCCATTGGAATCCGGCTTCGTCCATCAGGGCTTGGGCTTCCTGGTTGAGGTCGGTGCAGGAAATGAGGTGATTGTCGGTGTGGAAGGACAGCGAGACGCCGGCGTTCCACAGGGCGCGGATCGGGTGCTGGGCGATCGAGGCCGCGGCGCCCGTTTGGACGTTGCTCGTTGGGCAAATCTCCAAGTGCACCTGCGCCTCCTTCAGCGCCTGCAGCGCGGAGGGGCCCGCCTCGGTGCCCAGCAGGTCAGCCAGGCGCACCCCGTGCCCGATGCGCTGCGCGCCCAGGGCAACGGCCTCCAACACGCGCTGGCCCTCGTCGGCCTCCCCGGCGTGCAAGGTGATGGGCAGCCCCGCCTCTCTCACGCGGGCCAGGGCCGCGGCGTGTCGGGTGGCGGGCCAACCCAACTCCGGGCCCGCCAGGTCGAAGCCCACCACGCCCACGCTGCGCAGGGGACCCACGCGGTGGCGCAGGGCCAGTTCGGCCGCTTGGGCCACGCGCTCTGGGGGTTCGTGGCGCATGCCGCACACGATGAGCCCACAGGGCAGGGCGCTGCGGGCCAGGCCCGCCAGCATGGCCGCCACCGCCTCATCGGGTTCCACCCCATGCGGCTGCAGCAGCAGTGGGGCCATGCGGAACTCGGCCAGCACGCAGCCTTCGGCTCGCGCATCCTCGGCCGCTTCAAAGGCCACCCGTTCCAGCGCCCGAACATCGGCCATGGCGGCCACCGTCAAGCCAAATCCCTGCAGGTAACGCTCCAGGCTGCCGGCCATGGCATTGCGCTCAAACCATTGGGCCAGGGCGACGGGGTCTTGCGTGGGCAGGGCCAAGCCACGCCGGCGGCACAGGTCGATCAAGGTGCTGATGCGCAGGCTGCCGTCCAGGTGGTCGTGCAACAGCACCTTGGGCATGGCCTGCAGTTCGGGGGAGGAGCGCGCGCGGGGCATGGCCGCCATGCTAAACCCGGATTACAGGCCCAGGGCCCGCGGCTTGCTATCCTTCTTGGTTTACGTTTGCGGACACAGGTGAGGCATGCCCGGCATGAAGCGTTTGACGATGCCCTTGAACAGCACACGCGCCAAGTGCGTGGTGTCGGCCCTGCTGCTGGCCGGCTCGGCGCTTGCCCAGGCCACGCCGGCGGTCATCTTCGACATGGGCGGCAAGTTCGACAAGTCCTTCAACGAAGCGGCCTTTCGGGGTGCCGAGGCGTGGAAGAAAGAGACGGGGCAGTCGTATCTCGAGTTTGAGATTGCCAATCCCGCCCAACGTGAACAGGCCATGCGGCGCATGGCCGAGCGTGGCGCCAACCCGATTGTGGGCGTGGGCTTTTCGCAAGGAACGCCCATGGAGAAGGTGGCCCGTGCGAACCCCAAGCTGCAGTTCGCCCTGATCGATGCGGTGGTGACCCTGCCCAACGTGCAATCGATTCTGTTCAAGGAGCACGAGGGCAGCTTTCTGGTGGGCATGCTCGCGGCCATGGCCAGCAAGACCGGTAAGGTCGGCTTCATCGGCGGCATGGACATCCCGCTGATCCGCAAGTTCCAGTGCGGCTATGAGCAAGGGGCACGCTACGCCAACCCGAAGGTGGAGGTGACCATGAACATGACCGGCACCACGCCAGCCGCGTGGAACGACCCCACTCGCGGCAGCGAGCTGGCCAAGGCGCAGTTCGCCAAGGGCGTGGACGTGGTGTTTGCTGCGGCGGGCGGCACCGGGATTGGGGTGTACCAGGCCGCCAAGGACAGTGGCCGCTACGCCATCGGTGTGGACAGCACCCAGATCCACGTGCAGCCCGGGACGATGTGGACTGGCATGGTCAAGCGGGTGGACGTGGCGGTGGCCCGAGCGATGAAGGGCGTGACGCCGGGCCTGACGGTGCTGGGCCTGGCCGAGAACGCCGTGGACTATGCGCAAGACGAACACAACGCCAAGCTGATCACGCCCGAGATGAAGCGGCGTGTGGAGGCGGCCCGGGCCGACATCATCGCCGGCAAGATCAAGGTGATCGACTACATGGCGGCCAACGCCTGCAAGTGACCGTGGCCATGACCGACACGGCGACGCCCCTGGCGGTGCACATGGTCGGCATCGGCAAACGCTTTGGTGCTGTTCAGGCCAACCGGGCGGTGGACCTGCGTGTGCAGGCGGGCACGGTGCACGGCATCGTGGGCGAGAACGGTGCGGGCAAGAGCACCCTCATGTCCATCCTGTACGGCTTCTATCAGGCCGACGAAGGCCAGATTGAAATCGATGGCCAACCGGTGCGCATCCGCGACTCGCGCGAGGCCATGGCCCTGGGCATCGGCATGGTGCACCAGCACTTCATGCTGGTGGACAGCATGACCGCGCTGGACAACGTGCTCTTGGGGGCCGAGCCGGACTGGCGCTTGGGCGCTGCGCGCGAGGCGTTGACGGCCCGCCTGAACACCTTGATGGCGCAGACGGGCCTTTCGGTTCGCCTGGATGTGATGGTGGAAGACCTGCCTGTGGGAGAACGGCAGCGCCTGGAGATTCTCAAGGCTTTGGTGCGCGGAGCCCGTGTGCTGATCTTGGATGAGCCCACGGCGGTGTTGACCCCGGATGAGACCACGGCCCTGTTCGCTGCCCTGCACGGCCTGCGTGAACGGGGCACCACGGTGCTGCTGATCACGCACAAGCTCAAAGAAATCCTGGCGCTGTGCGACCGCGTGACGGTGATGCGTGGCGGCGAGGTGGTGTTGGAGCGTGAGATCGCCCAGACCAGCGTGGACGACCTGGCCCACGCGATGGTGGGGCGGCGCGTGGCCACCGGACGGCGCACGCCCACCAGCGAAGAACAACGGCCGGCGGCTGCGGTGCGGCCCACGCTGTTGCAGGCCCAGGGTCTGCGCTGGACGGATGCGTTCGGTGTGGCACGCCTGGACGACGTGAGCCTGGAGCTCAAGGCCGGTGAGATCGTGGGTGTGGCCGGTGTGACGGGCAATGGGCAGACGGAGCTGTTGGAAGTGCTGTCGGGGCTGAAGGTGCCGCAGTCGGGCACCTTGGTGCTGGCGGGCGACACCTTTGTGCCGTCCGCATGGCTCAGCCCTGCACAGGCCCGACAGCGGCGCCTGGCCCATGTGCCGGAGGACCGGCTGCACCGTGCCCTGATCCTGCCCTTTGCGGCATGGGAATCGGCGGTGCTGGGCTACCAAGGCTGGCGACGCTATGGGCGCTGGGCCTGGATGAACCGACGGGCCATGCGCGAGGCCACGCTGGACATGATGCAGGCCTACGATGTGCGGCCGCGCAACCCCGAGCTGCGCTCATCGAAGTTTTCCGGTGGCAACCAACAAAAGCTGGTGCTGGCGCGCGAGGCACAGGCGCAGCCCTCGGTGCTGCTGGTGGGCCAGCCCACCCGGGGCGTGGACATCGGGGCCATTGAGTTCATCCATGCACGCCTGCGGGCGCACCGCGATGCGGGGGGCGCGGTGTTGGTGGTGTCCTCCGAGCTTGATGAAATCTTGGCGATTTCAGACCGGGTGTTGGTGATGAACGCGGGCCGTGTGGCCGGCGAGCTGCCCATCGAAGACTGTCATGAGGCTGCGTTGGGACGGCTGATGGGCGGGGCCGCACACTGAGGATGGCCATTCGATGAACCCCACCTTGCCCCGTTGGATCGACCTGGGCCTGCTGCCGGTCTTGAACCTGGCCATGGCCCTGGTGGCCGCCGGCGTGGTGGTGTGGGCCATCGGGCTGGAGCCCCTGGGCGTGTTGGGCCTGCTGATCAAGGGCGCCTGGGGCAGCCCGGCGGGCGTCAGCTACACGCTGTACTACGCCACCACCTTCGTGTTCACCGGTTTGGCCGTGGCCGTGGCCTTCCATGCCGGGCTGTTCAACATCGGGGGTGAAGGGCAAGCCGCCATGGGTGGGCTGGGCACAGGCCTGGTGGCCTTGGCTGCGCTGCACCTGGCGCCGGGATTGCCTGCGGCCGTGCTGGTGCCGGCGATGGTCCTGGGGGCGATGCTCTTTGGCGCGGCCTGGGCGGCTGTACCGGGTGCGCTGCAGGCTTGGCGGGGCAGCCATGTGGTGATCACCACCATCATGTTCAATTTTCTCGCCGCGGCCCTCATGGGCTATTTGCTGGTGGAGGTGCTCAAGGAGCCCGGGACCATGGACCTGCAAAGCCGCGCCTTTGAGCCGGCCGCACGCATGCCCGCGGTGCATGAGGTGCTGCTGGCCATGGGGGTGGACTGGCCGGCCACGCCCCTGAACCTGAGCGTGGTGCTGGCGGCGCTGGCCTTGGTGGCGGTGGGCTGGCTGCTGTGGCGCAGCCGCACCGGGTTTGCGTTGCGGGCCAGCGGGCATGCACCCGCCGCGGCGCTGTATGCCGGTGTGGACCCCAAGCGCCAGGTGATGGCGGCCATGGTGGTTTCCGGTGCCTTGGCGGGGCTTGTGGGTGTCAATGAGATCGCTGGTGTGCACCAACGCTTGTTGCCCGACTTCGTGGCCGGCGCCGGCTTTGCCGGAATCGCGGTGTCGCTCATTGGGCGCAACCACCCGGTGGGCATTGGCCTGGCGGCGCTGCTGTTTGGCACCTTGTACCAAGGGGGCGCCGAGTTGGCCTTCGAGGTGCCGGGCTTCAGCCGCGACATGGTGTTCACCCTTCAGGGCTTGATCGTGTTGTTTGCCGGTGCCTTGTCCACGGTGCTGGTGGGGCCCCTGGCCCGGCTGCACCAGCGGCTGCGCCCCGCGTCCCGGGACGGTGCTGGGGTGGAGCAGACCTGATGGAAGCCCTGCACGAGTTCAGTCTGTTGGTGGGCAGCTTGTTGGGCTCCACCCTGCGCGGGGCCACACCCCTGATCCTGTGCGCCTTGGCCGGTTGCCTGGCCGAGCGTTCGGGGGTGGTCGACCTGGGGCTCGAAGGCAAGATGCTGCTGTCGGCCTTCGCTGCGGCCAGCGTGGCCGCTGCCACGGGGTCGTGGGTGCCCGCCATGATGGTGGCCTTGGCGCTGGCGGTGTCGATGTCGATGGTGCAGGGATGGGGCTGCGTCAGCCACCGTGGCGACCAGGTGGTCATGGGCATGGCCCTGACCATGACGGCAGCAGGCCTGACCGTGGTGTTGGGTGCGGCCTGGTTCGGACTGGGTGGGCAAACGCCCCAGATCGCGGAGTCCGCTCGGCTGACCGGTTGGTTCACATCGGCTGCACAGGCGGTGCAAGGCGTGCCGGTCGTGGGGCCGGTGTTGGGCCTGGGCCTGCTGGGTCACAACGGTCTGGTGTACCTGGCCCTGCTGTGCGTGGTGCTGGTGTGGGCGCTGCTCTTTCACACCCGTTTGGGGCTGCGCTTGCGCGCCGTGGGCGAGAACCCGCTGATGGTGGACGCCGCGGGTGTCTCGGTGCAGGGGCTGCGCTACCGCGCCCTGGCCCTCAATGGGCTGCTCTCGGGCCTGGCCGGCAGCTACCTGGTGCTGGCCTTGAACGCCAACTTCATTCCGCACATGACGGCTGGGCGTGGCTACATGGCGCTGGCGGCCCTGATCTTCGGCAAGTGGAACCCGGTGGGTGCCATGGCCGCCTGTCTGCTGTTTGGCTTCCTGGATGCCTTGGCCATTCGCTTGCAAGGCGCGCCCTGGCCCGAGGCGCTGGGCGGTGGTACCGTTCCCGTGCAGGCCATCCAGGCCCTGCCCTACCTGCTGACGGTGGTGTTGTTGGCCGGCTTCATTGGACGGGCCAGGGCCCCCGCAGCGCTGGGCGTGCCGTACTTGAAGGAGCGTTGATGTCTGGGCCATCCGACTTGAGCGAAGAGCAGGAGCGCCACCTGGTGCAAGTGGCGCGCGACGCCCGCCTGCGCGCACACGCCCCTTACTCCCACTTTGCCGTGGGTGCTGCACTGATGGACGAGCAAGGCCGGGTGCACGCCGGCGCCAACATCGAGAACGCGGCCTATCCGCAAGGCTTGTGTGCCGAGGCGGCGGCCTTGGCGCACCTGGTGGTGGCCGGGGGCCGGCGCGTGACGGCTGCCGTGGTGGTGGGGGAGGGCCGCGAAGCGGTGACGCCCTGCGGCGGCTGCCGCCAGAAGCTGCGCGAGTTTGCCGGCGATGAACTGCCGGTGATCGTGGCCGATGGACGCGAGGTGCGTCTGCGCACCACCTTGGGCGCCTTGCTGCCGCACAGCTTCGGGCCGGACCATTTGAGTGCGGGACGGCGGCCGTGAGCATGGCAGAGGTGGCGCGCAGCGCGGCACGGCTGCGTCAGGCTTGGGGTGCCCGCCAGCCGCAGGTGGCGGTGCTCTTGGGCTCGGGCTGGGCGGGCATGGTCGACGGGCTGCTGGACACCGTGGACGTGCCCTATGCCGAGTTGCCGGCCTTTCCGCCCTTGGGTATCGCGGGGCATACGGGCTGCGTGCGTTTGGCCCGCTTGCCGGGTGCGGCACGCCCACTGGACGTGATGGTGCTGATGGGGCGCCAGCATGCTTACGAGACAGGGGACGCCACCGCCATGCGGGGTGCGGTTCAAACCGTGGCCGCTTTGGGCTGCCCAACCCTGGTGCTGACCAATGCGGCCGGCAGCCTGCGCGGCGATTGGCCCACCGGCAGCCTGATGCTGCTGAGCGACCACCTGAACCTGGTGCAGCGTTCACCCTTGCAGGGTTTGGGGGGCAGCGACCGCTTCGTCGACATGGGTCAGGCCTACGACCCCGAGCTGCGCCGCCGTGCGGTGCAGGCGGCAGCGGCTGAGTCGGTGGTGATGCATGAGGGCGTCTATGCCTGGATGATGGGCCCACAGTTTGAGACGCCTGCGGAAATTCGCATGCTGCAGCGCCTGGGTGCCGATGCGGTGGGCATGTCCACCGTGCCCGAAACCATTGCGGCGCGCCACGCGGGCCTGCGGGTGCTGGCGATTTCCTTGATGACCAACATGGCCGCTGGACTGGCCGCCCAGCAGCTGAGCCACGAGCAGACGCTGAAGGCCGCCGCCGCCCATGAGCAACAGGCCGCTGCCGTGCTGCGCGCCGTCCTCCAATCCCTGGTTGACTGAATGAACCACCGGCTCCTCTTCCTGTGCCGCGCCGATGGCATCACCGAGCACGGTGCCCAACGCCAACCTCAACGCCGAACCTCACACCGTTTGCGGGCGTGGGCCTGGACTTGGGGCTGGGTCGTCGTGATGGCCGGCAGCCTTTCGCAACAGTCCATGGCCAACACCCCTTCACCCGCAAGCACCGCCAGCACCGCCGCGCGCCCCGCGCCCGAGCCCCACGACCCCCACCTGGGCCTGGAAGAGGTGATGGGCGAGGCCGCCTTGGCTTGGGTGCGCCAGCGCAACGCCCAGTCGGAGGCGGTGCTGCAGGCCGACCCGCGCTTTGAGGGGTTGCGGCGCGAGCTGCGCGAGGTGTTGGACGCCCGCGACCGCATCCCCGGTGTGACCCGGCGTGGTGCCTGGCTGTACAACTTTTGGCAAGACGCCCAGAACCCCCGGGGCATCTGGCGCCGCACCACGATGGCGGAGTACCGCAAGGCCGAGCCGAGCTGGGAGGTGCTGTTGGACCTGGATGCCTTGGGCAAGGCCGAAGGACAGAGCTGGGTGTGGCAGGGCAGCAGTTGCTTCTCGGCTTCGTCCACCCGCTGCCTGGTGGCGCTGTCGCCCGGTGGAAGCGATGCGAACGTGGTCCGCGAGTTCGATCTGGCCACACGGGGGTTTGTGAAGGACGGCTTTTCGCTGCCGCTGTCGAAGAACCGCTGGGCTTGGCTGGACGCCGACACGCTGCTGGTGGGCACGGCCGCGCCGGGCGATGTGGTGACCGACTCGGGCTACCCACGCGCGGTGCGTCTGTGGAAGCGCGGCACCCCGCTGGCGCAGGCACCAACGGTGTTCGAGGGGCAACAGCGTGATGTGTGGGCCAGCGCTTGGAGCGACCGCACGCCGGGGTTCGAGCGCGCCTTCGTGTCGCGCGGCCTGGACTTCTACCGCAACGAACTGTTCCTGCTCGAAGGATCGTCGTTGAAGCCGGTGCCCAAGCCGGCCGATGCGCAGGTGACATTCTGGAAAGAGCGGGCGCTGATGAGGCTGCGCTCGGATTGGAAGCAGGGTGAGCGCGTGTGGCCGGCCGGCTCCTTGCTGGTGATGTCGGCTGCAGCGCTGATGGAGGGCAAGCCCGATCCGGTGGCGCTGTTCACCCCCACAGCGCAGCGGTCCTTGGCGGGATACACCACCACGGCGACTTCCGTGGTGCTCAGCGTGATGCAGGACGTGACGGGGCGCCTGGAGGTTCGCCGGCCCGAGGGCAACGGTTGGACCACCCGAACCATTCCGGTGCCCAACACCGGTACGCTGTCGGTGGCGGCGCTGCACGACCCCAGTGTGGACGGGGACGAGTGGGCTGAAAGCCTTTTGGTCAGCTACACCGACTTGCTCACGCCCGAGAGCCTGTTGCTGGCGCGGGCCGACCGTGCCGGGTTGGAAAACCTGAAGGCGCGCCAAGGCCTGTTTTCGACCCAGGGCCTGCGGCTGGACCAGCGCTTTGCCGTATCGAAGGACGGCACCCGCATCCCCTATTTCATCGTGGAGCCCACTGGGCCCCGCACCAAGGGACCCAAGCCGACCCTGCTGTATGGCTACGGCGGCTTTGACATCTCCATGCGCTCCACCTACTCGGGCGGTATTGGGCGTGGGTGGCTGGCCCGCGGGGGTGTTTACGTGGTGGCCAACATCCGAGGCGGCGGTGAGTACGGCCCCACCTGGCACACCTCGGCCATCCGCGAGAACAAGCAGCGCAGCTACGACGACTTCATTGCCGTGGCCGAGGACCTCATCAAGACGGGGGTCACCACGCCCGCTCAACTGGGCATTCGCGGGGGCAGCAACGGCGGCCTGCTGGTGGGGGCGGTGATGGTGCAACGCCCGGACCTGTTTGGCGCGGTGGTGTGCCAGGTGCCCCTCCTGGACATGCGCCGCTTTCACCGCCTGTTGGCCGGTGCCAGTTGGATGGCCGAGTACGGCAACCCCGACCTCGAGGCTGACTGGGCCTTCATTTCACGCTACAGCCCGTATCACAACATTCCCCCGGCCAGCGGTGATGGGGCGCGCAAGCTGCCGGCCATGCTGCTGATCACGTCCACCCGTGACGACCGCGTGCACCCGGGCCATGCCCGCAAGATGGCGGCCCGTTTGACGGAGCGGGGCCAATCGGTGCTGTACTGGGAAAACATCGAAGGTGGGCACAGCGGGGCGGCCGACAACGGCCAACGCGCGCGCATGCAGGCGCTGGAGTACACCTTCTTGTGGCGGCAGTTGGCAGGGCCGGTGGCCCCAAGCGGGACGGTGACATCAACGGCCCCGCAAACGGGCGCGGGCCGTTAAAGGAGGGCGGACATGGGTGCTTCAATGACCCGGGAGCAGGCGGCCCGCACGGCCCTGGCCTGCATGGACCTCACCAGCCTGGGTGAGGCCGACACCGCTTTGGTGATCGGCGAATTGGTGGCCCGCAGCCGCAGCAGGGCCGGCTCACCGGCCGCACTGTGCGTGTGGCCGCGCTTTGTGCGGCAGGTGGCAGCGGGGGTGCAAGCCCTGCATGGCGATGGCGAAGGCGATGGTGCGGGCAGCGCTCCGCGCGTGGCGGCTGTGGCGAACTTTCCGGGCGGTGACCAGCCACTGGCGCAGGTGTTGAGCCAGGTGCGCGGCATCGTGGCCGATGGCGCACACGAGGTCGACCTGGTGCTGGATTGGCGGGCCTTGCGGGACGGCGATGCGGCGGCGCGGGAACGCGCGGCCGCTGGCGTGCGCGCGGTGCGCCAGGCTTGCCGCGGCGCACAACTCAAGCTGATCATCGAGTCCGGTGAGTTGAAGGAGCCCGCCTTGATCGAGGAGGCCAGCCGCATCGGCTTGAACGAAGGCGTGGACTTCCTGAAAACCAGCACCGGCAAGACGCCCTTGGGCGCCACACCCGAGGCCGCGCGTGTGATGCTGCAGGCCATTGCAGCCCACCCGCGGGGCGCCGTGGTGGGATTCAAGGCCTCGGGTGGTGTGCGCACCGTGGCCGACGCACAGGTCTACATCGACCTGGTGGCCGAGGTCCTCGGCCCGCAGGCCGTGTGCCCCGCGCGGTTTCGCATTGGTGCCAGTGGCTTGCTGGCCGATGTACAGGCGGTGCTGGCGGGCGGCCGCAGCGCCAGCACCCCCGAGAGCTACTGATGTTCGAGCCCGGGCCCACGCCGGCCGAGCTCATTCGCATCAAGCGCGACGCAGGGGTTTACACCCCCGAAGCGATCGGCGCGGTGGTGCGCGGCATCACCGACCAGTCGTGGGCCGACAGCCAGGTGGGCGCCTGGGCGATGGCGGTGCTGCTGCGTGGGCTGAACGCGCAGGAGCGGCGCGACCTGACGCTGGCCATGGCGCATTCGGGCCGGGTCATGGATTGGCGCGGCGTGCCCGGACTGCACGGCCCCATTCTGGACAAGCACTCCACCGGTGGCGTGGGCGACAAGGTCAGCCTGATCCTGGCCCCCTTGGTGGCCGCCTGCGGTGGTGTGGTGCCCATGATTTCGGGACGCGGCCTGGGCCACACCGGCGGCACGCTGGACAAGTTGGAATCTCTGGCCGGGTTTGGCGTGCATCCCACCGAGGCGGTGTTGCACGCCTGCTTGCGCACAGCGGGCTGCGCCATCATCGGTGCGGGCCCAGACCTCGCCCCAGCCGACCGACGGCTGTATGCCATTCGAGATGTGACCGCCACGGTGGAGTCGCTGGACCTGATCACGGCCAGCATCTTGAGCAAGAAGCTGGCCGCGGGCCTGCAGGCCCTGGTGATGGACGTGAAGGTGGGCAGCGGGGCGGTGATGCCCGAGCAGGCTGGTGCACAGGCCTTGGCCCGAAGCCTGGTGGAGGTGGCTGCAGCGGCAGGCCTGCCCACCCGCGCTTTGATCACCGATATGGGCCAGGTGCTGGGCCGCACGGCAGGCCATGCGGTGGAGGTGCAAGAGGCCCTTGGGGTGCTGACGGGCACGGCCGCCGAGCCACGGCTCTTGGAGCTGTGCGTGCTGCAGGCGGCACACCTGCTGGTCATGGGCGGTTTACAGCCCACTTTGGATGACGCCCGCTTGGCGGTGAGGACCGCGCTGGACAGCGGTGCAGCGGCCGAACGCTTTGCGCGCATGGTGGCGACGCAGGGCGGGCCGCGCGATGTGCTGCGCGACGCGCAATTGCCCCGCGCGCCCCACACGGTGGCGGTATGGCCTTCGGGGTTGCGGCGGGGGCGGGTGCGGTCCATCGATGTGCGGGCCGTAGGCCTGGCCCTGCTGCGCATCGGTGGCGGCCGCGCCCGACCGGGTGATGTGATCGACCCTCGGGTGGGCCTGACCGACGTGCTGGGTGTGGGTGAGGTCTTTTCGACCGACCGACCACTGGCGCAGCTGCATGCGGCCTCGGCCGAGCAGGCCCGCCAAGCCGCCGCAGAGGTTGCGGCGGCCTTCGATTGTGTGGACGAGGCCTTGGGCGTGGAGCCCGCCGCCCTGGTGCAGGGCTATTTCGTACCGTAGATCCGATCCCCGGCATCCCCGAGGCCCGGCAGGATGTAGCCGTGGTCATTGAGCTCGCGGTCGATGGCGGCGGTGTAGACCGGCACATCGGGGTGGGCCTTTGCGAAGGTGCGCAAGCCCTCCGGCGCGGCCAAGAGGCACACGAAGCGGATGGACCGGGGCTTGGTGGCCTTCAGGCGCGTGACGGCGGCCACCGCCGAATGGCCGGTGGCCAGCATGGGATCGAGCACGATCGCGTCGCGCTCGGGCATGCCCGCGGGCATCTTGAAGTAGTACTCCACGGCCTCTAGGGTTTCAGGGTTGCGGTACAGGCCCACATGGCCCACCCGGGCGCTGGGCACCACGTCGAGCATGCCCTCGAGCAGCCCCGCGCCGGCGCGCATGATCACCACAAACACGGTCTTCTTGCCGTCGATGACCGGTGACTTCATGCGCTCCAGCGGGGTTTCAATCTCCACAAGCTGCGTGGGCATGTCGCGCGTGACCTCGTAGGCCATCAGCAAGCTGATTTCCTGCAGCAACCGCCGAAAACTCGAGGAGCTGCGGTCTTTTTCGCGCAGCAGGGTGAGCTTGTGCTGAATCAGTGGGTGGTCCAGCAGGTGCACCGGCGCTTTCGCGGGATGGGTGGGGTTCTGGGATGGGGAAGGGGTGGACATCGGGAATCCGTGGCAGCTCAGTCAAACCACCCCCATCTTCGCCCAAGCCCAGCCGCCTAAAATTGAGGATTACCCGCCGGCGCATCTCCCATGAACGTTTCCGCCCTGACTGCCCTTTCCCCACTGGACGGCCGCTACGCGCCCAAGGTGGCGGCCCTGCGCCCTTTCCTGTCCGAGTTTGGCCTCATGCACCGGCGCGTGCAGGTGGAGGTGGAGTGGTTCATCGCCCTGAGCGACGCGGGTTTCGATGAATTCAAACCCCTGAGCGAGGCCGCCCGCGGCCTGCTCAGAGGGCTGGTGCTGCGCTTTTCGGAGGCCGATGCACAGGCCATCAAGGACATCGAGAAGACCACCAACCACGATGTCAAGGCGGTGGAGTACTGGATCAAGGAACGGCTGAAGGCCACCCCAGAGTTACAAGCGGCCTCGGAGTTTGTGCACTTTGCCTGCACCAGCGAGGACATCAACAACACCAGCCACGCCCTGATGCTCAAGGGCGCGCGTGAGCAGGTGGTGCTGCCGGCCCTGGACGGTATCGTGCAGCACCTGCAGGCCATGGCGCATGAGATGGCCGACCTGCCCATGCTCAGCCGCACGCACGGGCAAACGGCCAGCCCCACCACCGTGGGCAAGGAACTCGCCAATGTGGTGGCGCGCCTGCGCACGGCGCGCCAGCGGATTGCCCACGTGCCGCTGCCGGCCAAGATGAACGGCGCGGTGGGCAACTACAACGCCCACCTGGCAGCCTGGCCCGACTTTGACT
>JACCEC011866368.1_pt1 | contig 22304 bp, 14 predicted proteins | sample 7450121 | NCBI WGS metagenome assembly JACCEC01 (sample SAMN15323455, study PRJNA562643) | freshwater metagenome | isolation source: river surface water | place: USA:Blue River Watershed | collected 2017-08-18 | reverse complement strand
AAGCGTCGTTCTACCTGTAAATCTGTTTGAGCTTCAATGGTTTGGGCTAAAAGTTCCCCTAAAATTAATTGTTCAGTAAAATTTTTAGAACATAAGACAATTCGAGGAGAAGAAGACACACATCCGGTTAAACTCGTTATAATGCTCAACAACACTCCCCCCAAGACGATCAATTTTTTTCTGCTCCTGCTCAAACAATCGTGAGGGGAAGAAAAAGATAGAGTCTGTGAAGGAGAATACAGTTCCTGGATGAGAGAATCTTGCTGATCAAAACCAGAATGGGTAGGAGATTGCATACATTTTAGATTAAATTCAATCATGAATCAGTTTAACGTCGCTGATCCCTTTTCGGTTCAACAAATCCAGAATCGGAGATTAATGCTAAGAATTCTATCGTAAAGTTTATAATTTATAGAAATTTGTTATTTTTAATTTTAACGATCACTGCCAAATCTGTAGATCCGATTTCTGATTTCTGACCTCAACTTTGCCCTGTATCCTTTGTTGAAGACTTCCCCTCACAATCATGAACTATTCAATTCCCACCAACCCTCAAGAAATGATAGCCCTGCGACAACAGCCTGTTAGTGATGAGTTAGTCGCAACCGCCATCGCAGGTGTGATTAAAATTGCTCGTTCCCGTCACCAGTCCTTAGAGGAACTCAAAGCCGAAGTTCTAGCTGATGATAGTTTGTTGAACTGGGAACAGCGCCTCTGGTTAAGTGAAGTTGTCACTCAAGCTTGGCAATGTTTACCTTAGTTCAAAATGCTCAAAACAATATTGTTGATAACAGTCGCTTTCATCACGGGATTTGACAAACACCGTGATGAAAAGCCAACAATGAAACCGCTTCATTCCTGTTAAGCTGTTCCCTGTTCTAAAATTTATTCCAGACCGCCTTCTTGTTCCCTACGTTTGCGATCTTGAATAAACGATTCGACTAATGTCACATCCTCTTTACTTCCGATAATTAACGGAGTGCGTTGATGTATTTTTTCAGGAACAACATCTAAAATTTCTTGAGTTCCTGTTGAAGCTCGTCCTCCGGCTTGTTCGATTAAAAATGCCATCGGTGCAGATTCATATAATAACCGTAATTTTCCCTCTGGTTTTTTAACAGTCCCTGGATATAAAAACACACCGCCTTGATATAAAATTCGGTGAACATCTCCCACTAAAGCTCCACTATAACGGGCTGTATATCCTTCATGACGATGCACATAACGAATATAATCCCGAATGGATTCATCCCATTGCCAAAAATTCCCTTCATTGACACTATAAATCGGCCCGTGCTGGGGAATTGAAATGTTTTCTTTTGCGAGAATAAATTCTCCTAAACTCGGATCAAGAATGAACGCATGAACCCCCGTTCCAATGGAATAAACTAACATTGTACTAGGGCCATAAAGAATATATCCAGCGGCAATTTGTTTGCGTCCACTTTGCAATAAATCCGCCGCCGCGCCATCTTCATCATTGCCTTCTTGTTGACGAATGGCAAAAATTGACCCGACATTTAAGTTAGTATCTAAATTTGATGAACCATCTAAAGGATCATAAAGCAAGGTATAACGCCCGATGGGACAGTTTTCGGGAATATAAAAGGGGTTTTCCATCTCTTCTGACGCCAAACGACAAACTAAACCGCTTTGTTTGAACACAGAAATAAAGACGGAATTCGCATAAACATCCATCTTTTGAACGGACTCTCCTTGAACATTTACGGCCCCTGTAAACCCTAACGCATCATCTACTAAACCTGCCTGGGATAACCTGCGAGCGATGAGTTTTCCCGCCAGTCCGATGCGATTCATTAAAGCACTAATATCTTGAGCATCGGGGGAAAAACTATGCAATTGTTGGAGAACATGACGAGATAGGGTGGTGCAGTCTCGATCTAAATAATATCCTTGATCAATCGCATCTGAAAAATTAGACCCAACGGGCATCTTTACCATAATTGAGAGGCTCCTACTTTCCGGTAATTCCTATCTTAACGAAGCCGTTTCAGAGTAGAAGATTTTTACCCCCGATTTTCGGTTTTAATATCGAGGAATTTGGGGATTAATGTAAATCGAGTAAGCATCAATCCCCCCATTAATATTTTTAACATCGGTGAAACCCTGCCGAATTAACCATTGACACATTTGAGCAGATCTCATCCCATGATGACAAAGTACAAGGGTGGGTTGTGTTGGATCAAGCTCAACTAAAATTTGATCAGACCATTGGCTATATTCACTCAGAGGATAGTTCATAAACCCTTCTATTTTAGCCATGACCACTTCGTCGGGTTCACGAACATCAATTAACTGAAGTTGAGTTTCAGGGACAGTTTGCAGTAATTCTTCTAATTCTTGAACGTTAATTTCAGGGATGGGTTGAACAAAAAAGTGGCTTGACATAGGGTGATTCCTCTTTGATTTGCTCTTGTTAGTTGGACATCTAAAATTGTTGATGGCTACAGAAAATTTCTAGTATTATTTATTGCCTACAAAGAAATAATACTAGAAATCCCGCGAATATGCAACTCAACCCTGGGTTTTTCATCCCGATAGAAAACAATACCCCGATAATCCCCTGTGGTACTATTAAAAGACAATTGATGACCATCGGCGACTTCTAACATTAATTCTCCAATTCTAACTTTCCCTTGTTTACCATCTACATCAATTTGTAAGGCTTTGGAACTATAAATATCAGTTAAGAGTACCCATAAACTATTATTTCGTTTTGCTCGTTTCACTTGAATATGACCGATTTGGAAACTAAATCCATCGGCTTCTGGCCCTAAAAGGCGAATTTTAGTACCCGGAGGTAAACCTTGAATTTCGTTATCTAATACACTTTCAGAAGGGTTAGAGGAGTTAGAAGGAATAACTTCTAACAATTCAGGACACTCCAACAAATCTAAGCGAGGAATGTCGATATTGAGGGTGTCTAGGTTAATTTTCCAATCCTTAGCTTTACGAATAATATCTTGATGAATTTCTTGAGATCGGATGGGTTCAGCTACTGAAGCATAATCTTTTTGTTTAAGTTTGGTAGCCAACCATCGTTCTTGAGCAAACTGTTGTAAAATGGTTTCGTTACTATTAATAAATCGTTCATAAAATTTCAGGGTAGGAACTAATTCCCCGATTTTTTCTAAGGTAATCCCAACTTCAACAACGGTTAATTTTTGCCGCCAATTTTCGGTTAATAAGGCTTTTTCAATTAAGGTTAAATAGCGGCTACGGAATTCACGGGCTTGTTCTGGGGTTAAATTAGAACGGGAAATTTGACGAATCAGTTCAAATCTAAAGAGAATGGCTTCTAGTTTACTTAATTTTTCAATGGCTGCGATCGCATCAACCCAACGTTTAATTTTAATTAAATAATTAATCCAATCCCGCAGACGATTTTGTCGTTCTAAAGCTCGTCCTAGACAATCTAAATGTTTAATCCATTGTTGACTTCCCGACTTGCCTGATTTTTCCCATTCTACAATAATTCGTTCAAAATCTCCCGCTTTTTCTAAATAAGATAATCCTTCAGGAAAGCCTAATAATTCTGCTTGAGCAATATTATATTCTCGTTTTTGGGTTGCGCCACTTTCTTGCCAACACCGCACCGCCCGACGTAAATTTTTAGCCCGATAATAACAATCTCCGGCTAATTCTAAAACACTATTATATTTAGCTTCATCTAATCCTTCTAAAACTTCTCCAAATCTTTGCCATTCTTCCGGGTCTAGGATTTTTTCTCGCATTAAAATGCGAATTTGACGGGTATAATCTTGAACCGCAGTTTTCCAACCTTTGACTAAACGGTTTTCTTGAATAATTTGGTTGCCTAAAGCCTCTTCTAAAAATTGGGTAAACTGTCGAATATCCGCTAAGGTTTTTGAGGTCTGTGCCATAAATTCAACAATGGGTTTTTCCAAGGTTTTTTTCTGAGGAAATTGGCGATACCATTCTGCTAAAGCTTGCCAACACATTCCATCCCAAAAACAATCCCAAGCTTCTAATTCTTGACCTCTTTTGAGGAATAAACGCCCCGCTTCTCGAAACCGTTTATCAAATTTTAAGGCAAAAGCTTCACAAATATCTGCTTTTTCTAAATAGCCTAATTCTCGATAAAATTGTTTCGCCCGACGCATGGACGCAGCATCTTTTTGATTGCGACCATTATCTTCAAATTCTTTAGCTTGAGAATCTCGATTATCCCGTTGTAATTCTCCTAAATTATCTCCCCAACGCACTCCCCCAATATAACTTTCCCAATTCTCTCGATTATTAATTTGATTGAACCAATATTCATCTTGATAGAGTCGGGTTCTTTCCTCGATTGTTTCAACGGTAGCATATTGCCATAAACAGCGATCGCCAATTTCAGTATCAATAATAACTAAATCAGATATTCCTCGACTAGCCGCTACATAGAGTTTATTAAAAAAGTATTCTAATTCTAAAGGATGATATTCGGTTTTTTTAACATAATCTATTAACAAACGTTGATTAAACTCATGAGCAAATTGATCGCCAAATTTATATAAAATGACTAAGGGAAATTCTAACCCCTTCGCTTGAATGGCACTTAAAATATTTTTAGGAGGATTTTCTTCCGTCGCATCGGGAAATAAAGGGGATAAAAATTCATCTCGGCGAATATAGTCTAATTCTCCTCCCGCTTCACAGGGAACAATAAAAATCGGCGACTTTTCAATATGTTGTTGTAACGCTTCCCTCGAAAAGTTATTCTGTCCAAAAATAAACTTTTGAGGAATGGGAGAATCCAGATAAGATTGCCAAGATTCCTGGGGTTTTAATTCTTGAATTTTAAATAAAATATGTCGCCATAAATGAATTAAATTAGTCACTTTAACAATAGACGAACTTGATCTATAATTAGATTCAAGCTCATAAAAAGTCATGGTTAAATTCAATTGTCGCGTCGGGTCAAGGGCGGCAATGACTTGATCAAAAAACGTCGCTTTCACACTTTCCCAGCGAAACCCTGTGGGGTTTAAAGTTTGAAACGGATCTCCCGCAAAGGCAAAGGGTAAACACCAAACCGGGGGATATAAATCACAGTGGGAAAAAATAGATAACTGCATAATTAATCGCAGTTCTAAACTGGTAAAATCTTGCGCTTCATCACAAAAAATAGCCGTATAAACAGGTAATTCATGCCGCCGAACTTCTAAAACTTTACGAATTAAATCTTGATCATCCCAATATCCTTCTCGGGTCGTTAATTGATGATACCAAGGCCAAACTTGTTTATAAATCCCTTGGAAAATTTCAACCGATAAACTGCGTTCTCGCCGAGGAACTTCTTGATAATCATCAGGCGTCATATACCCGTCCTGCTGTCCTGTCAGGGTATAGCCCTTAATAAACGTTCTAATAATATGCCAACAAAGTTCAGGAGAATAACGACTATAACGGCGACCACAACGTTGTCTAAATTCATGAAAACAAATATACTGATCCGGGTCAAATTTATCGCTTTCTTCAGGCGGTAATAAACTTAACAAAAATTGCTGAAAAGATTTAAAACAAATATCTATGGAGGGTTTATTGCCTTTTCCATTGGTTTCTAATAAAAATTTATGGTGACTTTTTAAAAGTTTTTCGACCCCTTCTTTAGCTTTTCGTAATAACTGTTCATTATAAGTTAAAAATAAGGGATGGGGAACCTGGGTTAATCGTTGACGATGTTGTAAATAATATTTTTGATATCGATAACAATAATCCGCAAACAAATAAAATAACATGGTTGATTTTCCACTTCCCGCCCGTCCATTAATAAAAACCGGAAGAGAACCACTGCCTAATTCGGGAGTTGATAATTCATGAAGAATTCTTTCTTCTTCCATCGACAACGCCCAATTAATACCAAATTCCTGTTCAATTTCTAACCAGATTTCGGCATCACCTAATAAATAATCAGGATAAGATCTTCGGGTATATCGTGCTAAATCCTCTAAGGTTAATTCTTGGGCTAAAATATTACTAGGTTTTGGATTATTGATATCTGCTAAATTAAATAAACGAGTAATTTGACCCACTTCAAGAATCTCGTTAAAACTCGGATCATGTTCAAAGGTAGACAGCAGAAATAAAACACTCCGGTTAGGAGTATCTGAAGTTAGAATCCAACTATAGAGAATATAACGATTTTGATCGGGTTTTCCCGCTATTTCAACATTATCAAAATCGGTTTTTATAATTTTAATTCCTTCTTTTCCTTCCACTAAACTATCTACAATGTCATAATAAGTTCGCCATTGCAGTTGAATATTTTGCTGTTTAAACTGTGTCAGCCAAATTTCACTTTCACAAATCACAGCATCCGTTGTATTTTTAATCCAATCTGGCCCTTTTAACCAAATTTGCCGTAAATCTTCCGGTAAACTAGGGCGACGGGGAAAGGATTTTTGTTCTTCCCGTTGAGCATGAATTGTATTTTCTAATTCTTGAGAATCAATTAAAGTATCGAGATAATCTCGACCATACTCATCAGGATTTCTTAAAAATGACTCATATTCTTTTCCACCCCTCGGAAAAACGACCAATAAACATAAAACAGGATCATTTTTAATCCAGAGAATTTTTCCCAGCAACCGCAAATTGCGTACAGGTCGCTTTAAGTAGGGATAATTCCACTCAAATAGCGCCTGTACCGCCACTGTTCCTTGAGTCTTGAGGGTGACGAGTAATTCTGCCACTTGACTCTGGATGCCTTGCTGTTTTGCTTGTGCGTCGAAGGTCGGGGTTGTGTAGATTAGCATGACTTCGATTTTGACACAATCCGATAAGTGTCACCTTAAAGTCATTGTGCGTTATTCAAGGCAGAAATATCAAATCCCTGGTTTCAACGCCTCTATTTGTCGAACAACGGTTAACGCCGAATAAGATACCCCTGCGGTTCCCTCACCCGGATGGGTGGAGTCTCCGACTAACCAAAGGTGTTGAATGGGGGTACGATTGGCCAATCCAAACGGCCCAAAGGAGGAAAGTCGTTGACCCACTCCCCCAACCACTCCTTGATCACGAGCAGTATAACGTTCAAAGCTGCGCGGGGTGGCGGCTTCTTGATAAATAATGGTTTCTGGGGTTAAGTCAAAATAAGACTTTAAACGGTTAATAGCGGTGTCTGTGTAATGTTGTTTTAATTGTTGATAATCTGAACACTGCCACCAGTGTTGAGTATCGGTAAAACTAGAAGCAATAATTGTGGCTTGTCCTTCTGGTGCGCGTCCGTCTCCGGGGTGACTAACAGAGACAAATAAAGAATTATTTTCACCAATGGTTCCTTGATAATCATAGAGGAATTGTAAATGGGGGGGACAATTAGCGGGAATTGCTTGTTGTTTCACCCCTAAATAAATCACAAATGCCCCCGATGCAGGCGGTAATTTTTCAATCCTGCGTTGATATAAAGGCAATGAAATCGATAATTTTGGGTGAGAATTTTTGTGTTTTTCATCTAATAATTGTATTAAATTCTGCACTGTGACATTCGCAACAATTTGATCCGCCCTTTCTCGCCAAACTTCTCCGGTTTTTTGATTTCTAATTCTAACGGCTACGGCTTGATTGTTTTCGGTTTCAATCCCTTCAACAGTATGCCGCATTAATAGTTTACCGCCATCTCGTTCTAAAGCTTCTACTAAGCGATCGCTTAACACCTGCATACTTCCTTGCAGATGGGATAATCCTTGAGGTTCTTGAGACACTCCTAACGCCGTTGCTGCGTACAATAAAGCCGTTTCTTCCGTATCAACTTGAGAATATAATTTTAGTTGTAAATCTAAAAAGGTTTTCAGGCGCAAATTATCCTGTAAATTATACAACCGTAGGGCATCAGCCACCGTCATTAAAGCAAAGGGTAAGGTGATTAAGGTATCGGGACGCACCGCCTGAATTAACTGTCCCAAATCCCATAAATTCCGAGGCGGTAACACCGGGTCACGAGCTTGAAACCGCCAACTGGCTTCAAATAAGGTCGCCATTAACTGCCAAAACGGTTCACTCCCTGGAAATTGTCGTTGTCGTTCCTGTTGCCATTTTTGCGGGTCTCGCCACACCTGAATGGGTTGGGTTTCTCCGGGTAAAAACACCGCACAAGCGGGGTCACAGGGGGTCGCTGGGGGCAGTTCGATGCCTAATTCATTGAAAATGCGGTGATGAATGCCGCCAGGTTCGAGACCTGCTACCTGAGTCGCCCCGACATCAAAGGTAAACCCCCGACGTTGAAAGGTGGAAGCACACCCTCCCGGTACAATGGCTTGGTCTAAGATTAAAACGGAATATCCCCGATGGGCTAATAACGCCCCAGCCGTTAATCCCCCAATTCCTGCCCCTATGACAATCACCCGTCGTCCTGCGTTCACCCGTGTTGATCCTCAATTGCTTAACATTTCTTAATATAGAACAGATGAGGAAACCCATACCCGTAGGGTGCTCCATCGCAGCGCACGCACCACCCAGATTTTATATGATAAAAAATTATAGCCAGCGATGACAGCGAAGTCGAGAAACCGGGTTTTTATCCAGATTTTGATGATTAGTGTTAACTTAACTCAAAAACCCGGTTTCTGAAAGTTAACTGCACAGGTGAGAAACCGGGTTTTTATCCAGATTTTGATGATGAGTATTAAGTTAACTCAAAAACCCGGTTTCTGAGGGTTAACTTCCGCCACTTCCGAGAATATACAAACTCAATAAAGTGCCACTATTCCATAAGCCGTGCATGAACATAGAAGCTAATAAATTACGCGATCGCGTATACACAAACCCCAGAACAATTCCTAACGTCATTAACGGTAAAACTTCGGAAATATTTAAGTGGGCTGCGGCAAACAAAAAACCGCTTAAAATAATAGCACTTCCTAAAGGTAAATAACGAGTTAATGAGGGTAATAAAAACCCCCTAAACATAATTTCTTCAAAAATTGGTGCTGCGATTGATGCGGTGGTAAAAAAGATGGCTAACGCGACACTATCCTGACTTTCTAATGCAATGGGTAATAAAGGGTTACTACCTCCTTGCCCATCCCAAAGTTTTTGATTAATTAAAGAAACTAAAATCACTAACGGTAAGGCAACTAAATATCCTCCTAAACCCCAAAGAAACCAATTGCCTTTGAGTTTAAAAGTAAACCATCCTTCCGGTAAAGGAAAATAGGGTTTAATCGAAAAATACAAAATTGAAAAGCCACCCACCATTAATAAGAGATAGGTAATTAAAATATAAACCGCTTGAGTCTTAACGTCAAACGTATTGGGCTGAAGATTTAATACTTGAAAAAACTCTCTTAAATTTAAGGGAATGAAATGTTGACCCAATAACGAAAACCCCACAACAAATACTTGTAATATAATTTCCCAATTCCAAGGAATTAACCAAGGAACATCCATATTAGTTCCCAAGATAGACTTCTTGCCTTTTAACAGAGCTTGAATTCCTAAAAAAATTGCTAATATCAGTCCGATTACTAATCCTAACCCTGGAATTAAGCTAACAATCATTAACTTAAAAATAGCTGTTTCAGCTTGATTTTGTTCTTGGGTTTCTAAATCAACTAAAGCCTCTGGACGTTGTTGTAATCTATAAAGTTGAACTAAGGCTTGATACCGAAACCAACCGTCTAATTTTTGTTGTAAAATCGGTTCAGCATCAGGTAATAATCGTGAGGGTTTTTGCCATAAACCTATTAAAACTTTTGCCGTTATTTGTTGAGAAGAATAAACCCCAGATTCAACTTCTTGAGGTTCTATCAAACTCCCCCAGGTTTTTAACGCTTGGTCAGGTTGACCTAACTGAGTTTGTAAAATCCCAATTTGCAGTCTTAAATCTTGATTGAGTTGTTTGATTTCATTTAAAGAATCCGGTGCAATCACAGTAGAATTATTTGCAACTTTAACTAATGTTTTTTCAACGGATTCTTGCACCTCTTGATATTGTTTATAAGCTTCCTTAACCGGAGTTTTACCAATTAAATTATCCTTCAATGTGATTAAACTTTCCTGTTGTTCTTCCTGGCCTTGCCATTGGGAGGCATGAAGCAGTAAATTGGTTTGGTATAATTCCAAACGGCTTTGAATTTGCGGTTGAGTCCAACTACTGAGTAACGATAAACCCAAAAAGCTAACCGCCACTAAGGTTAAAATTGCTAAAATCCAGCGTTTCAGTGTCATGAGTTGAAAGCGTGAGCGTAAAACATTATCAAGTTTGAGCTAGAGACCCAACATTTTAACCGATACTGTCCGAAACAAGGTAGAATACTTCTGGCTTAAATTTGGCCCAACTAAGAGTCTAAAATCCAACTCCTCAATTTAAAAATGACGACCCGTGTAATTCTTGTCCGCCATGGTCAAAGTACCTATAATGCCCAACGTCGAATTCAAGGTCGCTTGGACGACTCGGTTTTAACAGAAAAAGGTTCGGTGGCGGCGCAAAAAGTGGGTGATGCCTTGACTGGTTTAAAGTTTGATGCGCTGTATTGTAGTCCCTTACAACGGGCAAAACAAACGGCTGAGATCATCGTAACGTGCTTGTCTAACCCACCTCAACTTCAATCCCATGATTTGTTGATGGAAATTGATTTACCATTGTGGGCGGGAATGGAACGTCAAGCGGTTGTTGAACAGTTCTCTGATGAGTATCAAGCTTGGCAAGAGCGTCCCCATGAGTTTATGATGCGGGTTCCAACACCGGAAGGAGAAAAACAACATTTCCCGGTCTTAGCATTATTTGAACAAGCCAAACAATTTTGGCGAGAAATTTTAAGTTGTCATCAAAACCAAACGGTTTTAGTTGTAGCTCATAATGGAATTAATCGCTGTTTAGTTGCGACGGCTTTGGGAATTCAACCTCAATTTTATCAAGCGTTACAACAGTCTAATTGTGGGATTAGTATTTTGAATTTTACTAATATTATCCCCGGTGAATTACCGAAACCTGCGGATGTACAATTAGAGTCGATGAATCTGACTACCCATGTCGGTCATAAATTGCCTTCAGTACGCCCCGGACATCAAGGGCCACGATTATTATTAGTGCGTCATGGGGAAACGGAATGGAACCGCATGGGGCAATTTCAAGGGCAAATTGATGTACCGTTAAATGATAATGGTCGAGAACAAGCCCGCAAAGCCGCAGAATTTTTAAAAGACATTAAAATTGATTTTGCTGTCACAAGTCCGATGGCGCGACCCAAGGAAACCGCCGAGATTATTTTGCAAGAACATCCGGGGATAGAATTACAATTTGAACCGGAATTTTGCGAAATTAGTCACGGGTTATGGGAAGGTAAATTTGAGACAGAAATCGAACAACTTTACCCCGGATTATTACAGGAATGGAAAACCGCACCGCAAACGATTCAAATGCCGGAAGGGGAAAATTTACAACAGGTTTGGCAACGGTCTTTAATGGCTTGGAAGCAAATTGTTGAAACCTATAATCATCAACCTGTCACAATTTTAGTCGTTGCCCATGATGCGATTAATAAAGCTTTGTTGTGTCAATTATTTAATTTACCCCCGGATCATTTCTGGAATTTTAAACAAGGAAATGGTGCTGTTACCGTGATTGATTATCCTCATGGAATTGAGGGTGTACCTGTGTTACAAGCTTCTAATATTACCAGCCATTTATCGGGTAGCATTCTCGATAAAACGGCTGCTGGAGCGTTATAGTAACCCGTAGGGGCGGGGTTTTCCCGCCCAAACTTGGTAATTAAAATATACTGTTTCCTCTTCTTCTCATACCCCAGACCCTATAATTCTTTCCGCCTGTTTTGTTATTAATATGGTTGGTCAACTGTTAAAGCAAGTTCGTGTGATTGATCCGGTTTCTAAACGAGATCAAATCGCTGATGTTTTAGTGATAGATGGTTATATTAAAGCCATTGAATCTGATATAAATGATTACCCGGAAAATACCCAGATTCTTAATAGGGAAGGGTTAATTTTAGGGCCAGGATTAGTTGATTTATATAGTCATAGTGGAGAACCTGGATTTGAGGAACGAGAAACGTTAAATTCCTTATTAAATGCCGCCGCAGCCGGAGGATTTACGCGATTAGCAATTTTACCGAATACTATTCCTGCTATTGATAATCCAGCCACAGTAACCTTATTAAAAGAACGGTCTCGAAAAGTCTCTGTAAATTCCGGGTTTTCGCTTCCAAATTTATATTTCTGGGGTGCATTAACCCAAGAAGTCGCTAGTCAACAAATGACGGAATTGAGCGAATTAGCTAATACAGGGGTTGTTGGTTTTGCTGATGGTCAACCTCTGCAAAATTTAGCATTATTACGAAGAATATTAGAATATTTAAAACCTTTAAATAAACCCTTAGCTTTATATCCTTGTGACTGCACCTTAGTTGTTAATGGAGTCATGCGAGAAGGTCATGATTCTATCTTATCAGGTTTACCCGGAATTCCTGACTATGCTGAAACCGCAGCCTTAGCCACTCTCTTAGAATTAGTTGAAGTCACAAGAACTCCGGTTCATATTATGCGGGTTTCTACGGCCCGAAGTGTAGAATTGATTGCTCAAGCTAAAGCCCGCAATTTACCAATTACAGCCAGTACCACCTGGATGCATTTATTATTAAATACAACAGCCATTAATCGCATTTGGAATCAACCGTTAGAAGATATAGAACCTTTAGAAAATCAAGCTTTAGTTAATGCTATTCCCCTTCCCTATGACCCTAATTTAAGATTAGATCCACCATTAGGAAATCCCTCGGATCATCAAGCTTTAATTCAAGGAATAGAAACGGGAGTTATTGATGCGATCGCCATTGATCATACACCTTATTCCTATGAAGAAAAAACCGTAGCCTTTTCCGACGCTCCCCCCGGATCTATTGGCTTAGAATTAGCACTACCCTTATTATGGAAAACCTTTGTAGAATCTCGGCGCTGGTCAGCCTTAGATTTATGGCGAGTCTTAAGCTGTCAACCTGCCCTTTGTTTACAACAAACACCCCATTCTATTCAACCCGACCAACCCGCAGAAATGATATTATTTGACCCTCAACAGCCTTGGATAGTCAATGCAAATACCCTAAACTCTCGCTCGATTAATACACCTTGGTCGGGACAAAAAATCACTGGTCGAGTTATACAAAGTTGGTCGCCCTGAACAACAAAATAGAGGCTATTTCATAATCCCTAACACTGTAATGCGTAGCACTATAGTTGAATTCTATAAATTCCTTGATTTTAAATAGTTTAGATCTCCTTAATTCTCATTTTTAAATGATTTTAGGAAGATCTAAACTTAGAATAAAAACAGAAATTAGCGACTAAAATCAAGACTCACCTTCATCATTTAGCCTAAAAATCCTGTTGATTTTCTTATTTTTGTTCATCGGGCGGATACTCAGGATCACCGAGTCCACCGACTCGGTTAGGCGGCCAAAAGCGAACCGTTGCGCGACCAATAATATTTTCACGGGGGACAAAACCCCAATAATGGCTATCGTAACTATTATTGCGATTATCCCCTAAGACTAAATAACTACCTTCGGGAACTGTTCCAGGCCCCCAATTATATTGAGGTTTTTCTGCAATATATTTTTCAGGGAGAGGTTCTCCATTGATGAAAACTAAGCCGTTTTTGACTTCTACAGTTTCACCCGGTAAACCGATAATTCTTTTAATAAACGCATCTTTATATTGTTTTTTGAGTTCGTCTGTTGGGTTAAACACCACGACATCACCTCGATGGGGATCTCCCAATTTATATCCGACTTTATCAATAATCAATCGATCATTAATTTCCAAAGTCGGTAACATCGACCCAGAGGGAATATAACGAGCTTCCGCCACAAAGGTGCGAATGCCTAATGCTAAAAAGATACTCAAACTAATGGTTTTGAGGATTTCTACCCAAGGGTTCTCTTGCTGTTGAGGTGACGATTTAACGGGTTCTGGTTCTTGATTGGGCAGGCTACTCATACGCAAGTAATGACTGGACAGGAAACTACATTGATCATATCAAATTTGTCTGCAATTGCCAGGTCAAAGTTCCTGTGCTGAGGCGGCAAATTTACGGTTAAATAGGTTTATAACCGATTGGATGAAGAAAAGTATGTCTAATTCTTATGGCGTATTGATTAATCAAGCTCGGATTTTATTACCGAATGGTGATTTTTTGCTGGGAGATGTCGTCATTCTCGATGGCAAAATTGTTGAGGTTGCACCTGAAATTGATCATCACAGTTTCGGGGTTGATGATTGGGAAATTATTGATGCAGAAGGGTTAACTTTATTACCGGGGGTGATTGATCCGCAGGTGCATTTCCGAGAACCGGGTTTAGAATATAAAGAAGATTTATTTACAGCGAGTTGTGCTTGTGCCAAAGGCGGGGTGACTTCGTTTTTAGAAATGCCTAATACTCGACCGTTAACGACAACTCAAGCCAATTTAGATGATAAATTAAGACGTGCTTCTGAAAAATGTTTGGTGAATTATGGCTTTTTTATTGGGGCGACGGCAGAAAATTTACCGGATTTATTAGCAGCAAATCCGACTTGCGGCATTAAAATTTTTATGGGGTCGATGCACGGCGATTTATTGGTTTCTCAAGAGGAAATATTAGACCGGATTTTTGCCAAAGGCGATCGCTTAATTGCGGTTCATGCTGAAGATCAAGCTCGAATTAATCAACGTCGTCAAGAATTTTCAGGAATAACTGATCCCGCAATTCATTCTACCATTCAAGATAATCTAGCTGCCTTACAAGCCACCCAACTTGCCTTAAAATTGTCTAAAAAATATCAACGACGATTACATATTCTGCATTTATCAACGGGAGATGAAGCAGAATTATTACGTCAAGATAAGCCGGAATGGGTAACAGCAGAAGTTACGCCCCAACATTTATTATTAAATATTAGTGCTTATGAAACAATCGGAACTTTAGCTCAAATGAATCCGCCATTGCGATCGCCTCAAGATAACGAGATATTATGGAAAGCGTTATTAGATGGGGTGATTGATTTTATTGCTACTGATCACGCTCCCCATACCTTAGAAGAAAAAGCCAAAGGTTATCCGAATACGCCATCAGGAATGCCAGGAGTAGAGACCTCTTTACCCTTAATGTTAACCCAAGCAATGGCAGGGAAATGCACCATTCAACAAGTATCTAATTGGATGTCTACCGCCGTAGCAAAAGCGTATAAAATTCCAAATAAAGGCAAAATAGAAGTTGGTTATGATGCCGATTTAGTGTTAGTAGATTTAGAGAATTATTATCCGGTATTACGGGAAAAAGTCTTAAGTAAATGTGGTTGGAGTCCCTTTGAAGGGTGGGAGTTAACCGGATGGCCAGAATATACCTTAGTTGGGGGAAAAGTGGTTTATGGAAATGGCGAAGTTAATACAAAAGTTCGAGGTCAGGCGTTAAGGTTTGATGGGTAAAGAATTTTATTGAGGTGGGTGATTAATTCATGATAGGAATTAACCCCATCTCAACTTGAAAGTAGAATTATATCAGAATATAATTTATACCCTAAATCCTATCGTTTTAGGACAGGGAAAGAGGTATTTATCTCAAATTTAATCCAATAATCCAGAGAAATCAAACTTTCCTACGAACAACTTTTTAAACGATTTGATAGTTCTTGACTCCAACCGCCACCCCAGACGATTTTAACTCAACTACCGTTTAAGATTCTGAAATAACCAATACTCTTTATATTCTGATAAAACAAACTCCATAGCGTCCTCTAGTTTAACGTCTAAATCATAGTTTTGGATATCTACAATCATTTGATAGAATAATTCAAACAAAATTCGCTCCTGCTGGTTGAATAGCATTAATTTTCCATTGCGAGATTGTTGAAATCGTTCGAGTTCTAATTGGCTTTTTTGACCGCTTATGGGATAATCAGCTTGATCTCGACAGAGAATAAATTTAAAATTCGGTTTCAGACCGAGTAACTCATTCCAATTTTTCAAACGATGGAAAAAGGGAGAACCGCCTAAATGCAAAAATCCCACCACAAAACTATGGGTTTTGGTTTGAATCACTAAATGTTCAGGAACAACCCGTTTTCCTAACCGCAAAATATCAATACTTAAAGGAGAAATGACTAACATTAATCCTTCTAAAATTGTCATTAATTTTCCTAAATCATCACTATCGGTAATAATTTTAGGTTTAGAGAAAGTCGCCTCTAAACAAATCAGTTGTTCCTTGACATAATTTTTAAGTTGACGCTTCACGGCAGAATCTAACCAAGGGAAAACTCCCAATAATTCTGAGTTGAAAACTTCTAACTCTTGATGATGATTTTGAGACAGAAATTCACCGATTTGACTCATCGCCTGCTTAATTTTTTCCAGTTCAGATTCTAACTGTTGTAAGCGTCGTTCCACATCGGTTTCATCTGAAGTTGAGATGGGAATTAGTTGATGTTTAGGAAGGGGAATTCCATCGACTTTATAACGATAATAATCCGCCGCAACGTTTAAGACTGTCCGAATGGAAAGATGATTTAAAATGGCTGTAATTTCATCAAGTTCAAATAAATCATCAATGGTGACATCTAAAAATTTTATTTTTAAATTCAATAATTGTTTTAACTCTTGATTAGAAGGACGATTTAAAAACATTTGAGACTGAGACACACGATCAATAATTGACCCATCAAAAGCAGCCTTAAATTGTTGCCAACGATCAGGAAACAGGTTTAAAATAATTAAACTATTAGGAACATGAGTAAAAATTTCTTTAATCGCTGCTCCAAAACTGTGTAATAACGATTCATTTTGCTTGAGTCCTAACCCTTCTAATTGATCAAAAACAATCAATAAGGGTTCATCTAATAACGATAAACATCCTAACACCTTTAATGCTTCTAAAGAGGCTTCTTCTCGGCTTAATTCATCCTCCCAAGAAGGTAAACCGACCCGATCTAATTCCTCTTGGGGTAAGTTATTCATCGCCAACCATTGGGTAATAATATGACGACGGTTAAAGTCGGTATAACCACAAAATTTGACAATTCCCTGTAAAAATTTAGGAGCGTAACCTGCGGCAGAGAAGTTATTATTCCACCATTCTAATGCCCGTTTTTCAATATGTTGCCAAAACTCTCGTTTGGTTTTGGTTTCCGCCTGGGATAAATCGCTAAATAATTTTAAATTTCCTCCTTGAATCAGTTGTAATATTTTTTCATCTTTTTGAGTTCTAGCGGTAAAATAAGGATCGGTGGATTTAATAATTTCAGCAAAGCTATTCGCCAATAAATATTCAAGCTGGGTGTGAATACTATTGGGGACAATTTGGATTAAGGATTCTAAAATACGACTATAGGTATGAAATAAAACTGTATCCGGGTTATTCGGTTGACGAATAAATAATAAACGGTTTTTCGTTAATAAATCCTTCGCTAATCGCATCATGAGGTGGGTTTTTCCTGAACCGGGTTCCCCAATGACAACTGCTCCTTTGGTTTGATGGTTGGGGTCTAATTTAATATCTGCTAAAATCGCTTTTAAGCGATCGCATTCTTCGGCAAAAATCCCTCGAAAATCCGGGTGATCCTGAAACGGAGTATCAACCCGACTACTTCCAAAGGGATTGGGTTGTGCTTTTAATTCTGTTTTCAAATATTCATTAACAATATGTTTATAAAGTTGATAGGTAAATAACGCATCATATTTCGCTCGATGGGCTGCATCCCGAATAAAAAATTGACCGTCTAGCTTAAGTCTTAAATGCTTGCTTAAAGCTTCTAAAGAATGGCTATTCAGTTGAGGTAAATAACGTTGAGCTAGTTCAAAACTACACTGAAAATCTAATTGAGGGCTGGCTATTCCTACCGCCTTAAAGGTATTTCTTAAAACTTCAATATCATGTTGAGCATAATGGCAAACAATTAATTGAGATTGAGCGATTTCAACAAATTCTTTTAAAATCTGTTTTAATGGTTTGGTGCGATGGGGAATTTTAGGACTTTGGGGATGATTTTCTGCAAAGGCTTCATAAATTAATTCTCCTTGATAATTCACAATGGCTAATTCTCGTAAAATCGGCTGTCCTTCCGTATCAATAACAATAAAATTTTTTGTAGTTTTCATAGGATTTAACATTAATAAACTTTGGGAAGCAAAAGTATTAAATGATTCAGATCACAGGATACCCTCGATCTTTCTCAATGACTTCTATGTTTATTGTCACTCAAATTGAACGTTATTATCACAGAATTTTAGAGATGCCCATCCCTGATCTCACTGGGAAAATACGGAATAATTGAATGCTCAAGTTAATGATCCAATTCCTTCAAACCTTACGAACGTGGAGACCCATTATGAAAACTTGTCCTAAACCCCTGCGTTCTAACCCCTATAACAGCTACCGTGACCCCAAAACGGGACGCTGGTTGATTGTTAAACCTCTGGAAACTTCCGTTAAAATCAGTTAAGGTGAATCCGTAGGAATCTATCGCCGACGGGTTCAGTAAACGATCTTAAACATTTAAAACTCCAATCATGGTGACAGCAAAACAAGTTTTGATTTGGTATCGCAACGACTTGCGGGTTCATGATCACGAACCTTTATTCTCCGCATTAAAATCAAAAGCTAAGATTATTCCTATCTATTGTTTTGATCCGCGACAATTTGGGAAAACGGCTTATGGTTTCGCTAAAACCGGGGGATTTCGCGCTCAATTTTTATTAGAAAGTGTAGAAGATTTACGCCAATCTTTAAAGCGGTTAGGAACCAATTTAATTATCCGTATTGGAAAGCCAGAAACCATTATTCCTGAATTAGTAAAAGCATTAAAAATTGATGCTGTTTATTATTATCAAGAAGCGACATCGGAAGAATTAAGGGTGGAACATCGCTTAAAAACAGCATTAAATTCTTTAGGTGTTTCTGTTCAATCCTATTGGGGTGCAACTCTTTATTCTATAGAAGATTTACCGTTTTCTATTGCTGAAATTCCTGAAATTTTTACTCAGTTTAGAAAAAAAGTAGAATATCACTGTACTGTTAATCCTCCTTTTTCTCCTCCTCAAAATTTACCTGATTTACCCGAAATCGAATTAGGAGAATTACCCACTCTTCAAGATTTTGGTTTAGAATTTACAAGTTTTGATTCTCGGACAGTATTACAGTTTAAAGGGGGAGAAACCGCAGGATTAAAACGATTAAAAGATTATATTTGGCAACAAGATTGTCTAAAAAATTATAAAGAAACCCGCAATGGGATGTTAGGGGCTAATTATTCTTCTAAGTTTTCTCCTTGGTTAGCACTAGGTTGTTTATCTCCGCGATTGATTTATGAAACTGTGCAACACTACGAAGCACAACGAATTAAAAATGATTCGACTTACTGGTTAATTTTTGAATTATTATGGCGAGATTATTTCCGGTTTATTGCTTTAAAACATGGAAATAAAATTTTTTATTCTGGGGGGTTAAAAGGAATAGAAATTCCTTGGAAAGAAGATTTCCAACAATTTGAACGGTGGCAAACCGGAATGACGGGTTTTCCCTTAATTGATGCTAATATGCGAGAATTAGCTTTAACAGGATTTATGTCAAACCGAGGACGGCAAAATGTTGCTAGTTTCTTGACCAAGAATTTAGGAATTCATTGGCAAATGGGGGCAGAATGGTTTGAATCTTTGCTAATTGATTATGATGTTTGTAGTAATTGGGGAAACTGGAACTATACCGCAGGGGTAGGAAATGATGGGCGAGGATTCCGTTATTTTAATATTTTAAAACAATCTAAGGATTATGACCCAAATGGAGATTATGTAAAATATTGGCTACCTGAATTAAAGGATATTCCAGCTTCAAAAGTCCATGAACCTTGGAGGTTACTTCCGGTTGAACAAAAACGCTTTGGGGTAATTTTAGGGGTTGATTATCCTCAACCGATGGTTAATTTAGAACAATCTGTTAAGGTTAATCAAACAATCTATGAAGCCGCCAAATAACAACCCTCACCTGATTAATTGTAATATTTGGGGTTTCTTTGTCTAACTCTACCTTTAATTTTAATCGTCTTTCCTGATGCTGCATTATCAAGATTTGTTGAGAAATGGGTTTCTTTTGCCATTGTAGTGATCACATCCAGTTATCATCTAGGTGCATCAGGATTTTTAGCATTTATTCTCCAGATAACTTTTATCAGCAGCGACTCGTGATCCTAAGTAACCAGGACAGCTAATTTATGTTCCCCTTAAAATCCTATCTTATTTCTAAAAGAGTTTTTAGTAAGGTTTTTCTGAGCAGTTTTTTTGCCGTTTTCACAATCATTCTGGCAGTAACACTGCACTCATTGACGATCACATCTTCTGCCCTCACTAATCCTGATTCGGCAATGAATCAGACCGTCTATTCTCAGGCATTGATCGCGCAGTCTCCGATGCCAACTTCGGATCAACCTTCGCCAAACATAGCCGATCAAATCCCTACCGCCGATACGGCTTTGTTATTTCAAAATGACCGTTATGCGGTGAGAGTATTTCGAGAAGGGAACAAGGCTTATGCTAATATCTATGACAAGGAAAACAAAACTCTAACCCTTAAAAAAGTACCAGTTTCCATTACTCTGGCTAAAAACCCTAAAAAAGATCCGATTAAATATATTGCCACCATCGGAAATCAACAATATATCGTGATCATCAGTCCGTTAGGTGCTTCGGAATTAACCATTTTGAAGGAGGGAACGGTTGTTTACCGCCAGGAAAGTAATCAGGTTGAGGTTGCCCAAAAAGTCCCCGGCATCTCTGATCAAATTGAACCCGTCAACCCGATTCTGGCGAGGGTTAGGACAATCTTCATCAATTATGCCAAACTCACCATCTTTGCTCTGATGTTTTCGATGGCAATTCGTTGGAGGTTTGAGGATGTGGTCTGGTTAGGTCAGCAACCTTCTCTAATGCTGCGATCGCTAATCTCAGTATTCATTGCCTTGCCCTTATTAGGGGCCTTAACGATGTTAATTCCGGGTTTAACGGTAGCACAACACATTGGGATTTGGGCGATGATCACCTGTCCGGGTGCACCGATGATTCCGTTTAAAAGCCTACAAGCTGGGGGAAATACAAAGTTTGTCGCCAGCTTACAGTTTATGGTCTGCATTCTGGCAATTATTAGCATTCCCTTAACGGTTCTGATTCTGTCTCAGTTTTCTCCCAATGAAGCCTGGTTGTCGCCCCAAGAAATTGCTAAACAAATCTTTTTTGCCCAGGTATTACCCATGGGAATCGGTGTTTTACTGGCTCAATATGCGCCCAAACTTGCAGATGATTTGGTAGAACCTGTAACCAAAATTGCCAAATTCATGCTGTTGCTGGTTACGATTGTCCTACTCGCCGTTACCTTGGAAAAAGTTCTCAATGCCGGATTTTCAGCTTACTTGGCGATGGGTTTTATCTCGATAGCTTCCTTAACCTGTGGTCATTTCTTGGGTGGGCCTCAACCCGAAACTCAAACGGTTCTAGCTTATGCAACGGCTACTCGTAATGCGGGTTTAGCGATTTTACTGGTTAGCTTGAATTTCCCCAATCTCGATTATATCAAAGGTGGTATTATCGATACGCTGATTACCTATGCCTTAATTGCCGCGTTTGTGTCCATTCCTTACACCATCTGGCGTAAACAAACGGTGGTTGCAAATTAATTTTAGGTAGGTTGATCCGAGGGATTATTACTCGAATATTTGCGGTTTTTAAAGCGGTAAACCCTCAACTGAACTTCCTAATAATCGTAAAATTGTATCAACATTATTTAACTCTCCCACAATTCGACGGGCAGGTTTTGGCCAGACTTTAACTAAGGTGGGAGTGGCAGAAATTTGATCCGCCTCTGCTAAGTCAGGATGTTTTAAAACATCAATCACTTTCAACGTATAAGGATGACCAATGGAACGTTCTAACAATTGATGTAGGGTTTGCAACGTTTTTTCTGTTGCTAAACTATGACCTGAGACAAATAATCGTAAAACAAACCCTTGGGGTTCAGGGAATTCTGCTTCAGAAGATAAATTGAATTGAAAACCCGGAGATCGCAGGTCTGATAAATTCCCAGTTGCTGCCAAATCAGACTCAAAATCATTCTTTTTCACTTGAACAATTAGATCATGATTTTCCCAAAGTTGAGGAAATTGATTATAATAAGTAGCAATAATTAAAGGGTTACAAAATTCTTCTGAACCCGTTGCAGGTTGCCAAACTAAATCTCCGGTCTCAAAAATCGTATTTAATAACGTTTGGTATTGCAAAACCGGAGGATAAGCTTCCGCCGACCGTT
>JACCEC012845739.1_pt1 | contig 22323 bp, 16 predicted proteins | sample 7450121 | NCBI WGS metagenome assembly JACCEC01 (sample SAMN15323455, study PRJNA562643) | freshwater metagenome | isolation source: river surface water | place: USA:Blue River Watershed | collected 2017-08-18 | reverse complement strand
TGCTCATCGCTTAGTTTTCCATTTTCAATTTTAAGTTTTGCAAGCACTTCACGCACCGAGCCATCAGCCCGCAAATAGCTGAAACCATCGGTTACTTTTGGGTAGCCCGAAAAATTCATATCAATGCTTTTCCCTCGTCGGGTTGTCGATAATAAAGGTGGCTGGGTTTGCGGTAGTGTAGTCGGTTTTTCTTGCGGAATTGTGGTGGGAGTTTCCTTTGGTAAAGTTGCTGGTTTTGTTGAATTTGCAGCATCAATAGCTTTTTGTCCGCACAATATTACGGTAGTGCCATCGGGGGTTTTCTGCGAGATACAAAACTGCGGAATCACAAAACTTTTGGGCATTTCGAGTCCGCCATTAGCCGTTGGTTCAGCAAAATACTGCACATAATTTTTATAATTAGTCACTACATCATTTCGGGAAAGCATATTTGCACCACGCACCACAAAGCTGTCCATTTCGCCCTGAATCACAAACATTTTATCGCCATCGAGCCAAGCTCTAAGTGGCTGATTGGTAGCTTGCCATTGACCGATAATTTGCCCATGACGTGGACGTAAAATTAGCTTTCGGAACTGAGCGGAAGCATCAAAAAAAGCAATAAATAGTAATAAAACAGCAAAGTTTTTTCTCATTAAAATAGAGTTTAGAAACTAAATCGAACCAAATTTATGAACTTTCAACGAAAAGCACTTACATTCTATTGAGTCAAAACTGAAATGAGTTGCTCTTCATCGCTCACAACCGTTTTTTCAGTATCTTTGACACTTACTTCTTAATCTTTCAACCTGCATGAAAAAATTAGTTTTACTTCTATCTATCTGGATAGGTTCTAACCAATTATTTGCCCAAATTCCAACTACCATTCCCATCGAAACCAAGCAAAATGTGTTGGTACTTCACATCGATAAAGAGAATCGAGTGGGCGTTGCGTATTTCGGAAAAAAACTTCAACAGAGCTCAGAATATGAAATTTTAGCAAAATCGCTAAAATATAACGATAATAACGCAGGAATCTACAACTCTATCTATACACCAAGTGGCTCTTGGAACTTAGTGGAACCAGCCTTAGAAATTCTCCATGCCGATGGCAATACTTCATCCGAATTAAAACTCATCAGTTATAGCACTGAAAAAATCAATGAGAATGTCTCGCAAACGAATATTCTTCTCCGTGACCCAGTTTATGCAACTGAAGTGATGCTATCATTTAAAGTTTATTTCAACGAAAATGTCATTGAGCAATGGAGCAGCATTAAAAACCAAGAAAAAGGAACAATCGTACTCAAGAAATATGCTTCGGCTAATCTTTATTTTGTGGCCAAAGATTATTATTTGCACCACTATCATGGTAGCTGGGCCAGAGAAATGAAGCCCGAAGACACCAAACTTACGGCAGGAATCAAAACCCTCGACTCGAAACTCGGCACAAGAGCTAATTTGTATCAGCCGCCAACTTTTATGCTCTCATTCGACCGCCAAGCCACCGAAGACGAAGGCAAAGTATTGCTCGGCACATTGGCTTGGTCGGGTAATTTCAAGATAGATTTCGAAAAAGACTCCTACGAAAACTTACGTTTAGTGGCAGGTATCAATCCTCATTCTTCTGAGTATTCACTGACTCCCAACGAAGAATTTCGCACCCCGTCATTTATTTATACTTACTCAGAAAACGGACAGGGTGAAGCCAGCAGAAATATGCACAATTGGGCCAGAAAATATAGGCTTCTCGACGGAGAAGGTTCTCGCCTAACGCTCCTAAACAACTGGGAAGCCACTTATTTTGATTTCGACGAAACCAAACTTACAAGTCTTTTTAAAGGAGCAAAAGAGTTGGGCGTTGATATGTTTTTGTTGGACGACGGCTGGTTTGCCAACAAATACCCACGCAATGGCGATACTGCGGGCTTGGGCGACTGGCAAGAAAACAAGAAAAAACTACCCAACGGAATCGGCTATTTGGTAAAAGAAGCCACCAAAGCGGGCGTGAAGTTTGGTATTTGGGTTGAGCCAGAAATGGTTAATCCAAAATCAGAATTATACGAAAAACACCTCGACTGGGTGATTCGTGAACCAAATCGGCCCGAAGTTTATTTCCGTAATCAACTTCCGCTCGATTTAGCCAACCCCGAAGTACAAAATTTTGTGTTTGGTGTGTTAGACGATTTGTTTACCAAAAATCCTGAGTTGGCTTTCATCAAATGGGACTGCAACGCCGTGACCTACAATGCCCATTCGATGTATTTGGAGCGAATTAAAAAACCGCAAACACACTTGTATGTTGATTACGTAAAGGGGCTTTACAGCGTTTTGCAGCGTATCCGTGCCAAGTACCCAAAAGTGCCAATGATGCTATGCTCAGGCGGTGGTGGACGTGTCGATTACGAAGCTTTGAAATATTTCACCGAATTTTGGGTGTCGGATAATACTGACCCTATGGAGCGTATTTTTATGCAGTGGGAATATTCGTATTATTATCCTGCCATTGCCCAGTGCAATCATATAACCGATTGGAGTAAGGTTGGCATCAAGTTTCGCACCGATGTAGCCATGATGGGCAAAATGGGCTATGACATTGTGGTAAACAAATTAGACGAAAAAGAGCTTCTTTTTAGCCAAAATGCTCTAAAAAACTACGCTAATCTGAAAGAAACCATTTGGCATGGCGATATGTATCGTTTAGTAAATCCGTTTGAAAATCAAATGGCTTCCGTAGAATTTGTGAGCGATAAAAAAGACCAAGCAGTGATGTTTAATTACTTGGTTGATAACCGCTACAACCTTACTTCGTTGCTAGCAAACACCAAATTAAAAGGCTTAGATGCCAGTAAAAAATATAAAATCAAGGAAATAAATATTTATCCTGGGGCCAAATCTTCTATCAACGAAGAAACTATTTATTCGGGAGAATACCTGATGACAGTCGGCATCAATCCTAATCTTTCGCACCGACGCACGAGTGTAGTCATTGAAATCAATGAAGTAAAGTAGTTTACACTTTTACAATACTCTTTTCGTTTCATTAAAAGTCACCTAAGCTACTGGGTGACTTTTTTAATTTCATTCTAATCCTTTTGGTCGTATTTTTGTTACTCTAAAAAGAAAAAACATCACCACATGAAAAAATATTTTCTCGCAGTCTGCATGGCATTTTCTTCATTGGCCAATGCTCAAACCCTCTTGGAAGACCAATTCCAATTTAATTTTCTGGCACTAAACCCTGCTTTTGCGGGTGCAACAAAGACTTTTAGCATGAATGCCATGCTCGGAAATCAATTTAACGGAACACTTCGCCCACAACAAATCTATCAACTTTTTTCAACTGACGGAGCGATTCAGCAAGGACGTGGAGGTTTAGGGCTTCAAGCCTTCAATAGCAATATCGTAGGTTTTAATAATTCGGGTGTAAAAGTATCTTATGCCTACCACAAACAAATCGGCGATTTATTCTCAGTCGGACTCGGTGCTGATGCAGGTTTTATTTACCAACCTACACTTTTGGCAGGTCTTGGCCTAAAACAAATGTATCCGTATGCAGGTTTGGGTGGGTTGCTCAATGCCGAGCGTTTCTATGTAAGTTTATCCAAGCCCGTTCTTTTCATCAACGACGAGGGACTTTTCAATAGTAAAAAACCTTTTTATACAATGTTAGGTTTCTCATTAGGAGAATATGATGGAACAATGTTTAATATCAGTGCTTTAATAGAAACCAACAAAGCCATAGGTAATGGTTTTTATCTGAATGGGAAAGCGTGGTTTGGACGTAAATTTGGCTTAGGAGTTTCGTATCGCTCGCAAGAGGTAAGCAGAGCAAGAACCAATAAACTTATTCCAATGGCCGAATTTCAAGTTTCGGAAGCCATCCGTTTGGGAGCTTCTTACGATGCGAAGCCACCAACCTTCAGTAGTTCAGGAGCCCCTACAAGTAATTTTCAGCAAAGAGGCATCTTACAAATTTATTTTAGATACGAAGGTCGTGGCGACGAACGCAGTACAAACCGATTAAAATATTACTAAAAAATAACTTAAATCGTTAATGAGTAACTATCGTTAGCAGTTCAAAACTAAAAATTGAACTATTCTAATGAATTATTTACTATTAACAATTTTTTAGTAATTCATCTATTTGAATTTTGCAAAAAAAATGTTACTTTATAGAATACGTACCGTAACTTTGCACAGATTATAAAGTTTACTCATTTCCGACATATACCATAGTTCAATGGACCAATTTTCATACATTGCCAATGCCGACGTAGCCGCATTGGATGCACTTTACCAACAATATAAAGAAAACCCAACTTCTGTTGACGAAAGCTGGCAGAATTTCTTCAAAGGCTTTGAATTCAATCAGACATTTAATGGCAATGGAACTTCAAGCTCATCAGTAGCAAAACCACAATCAGTAAGTGCCGAACACACCCGCAAGGAGATGGAAGTAGTGCATTTGATTCGTGGATACCGTTCACGTGGACACCTACTTTCAAAAACTAACCCAATTGGTGGACGTAAAGACCGCCAGCCCATGCTCGACCTTTCTGACTTTAATCTTTCAGAAGCAGACCTCGACACTGTGTTTGAAGCAGGGGTTGAATTATTCGGCGAAGCAGCTACGCTCCGCAAAATTGTAGATGCTTTAAAGAAAGTATATCTCGGAAAAATCGGTTTTGAATATTTATACATCAGAGATAGAAAAGCAAAAAACTGGTTACGTAAGAAAATCGAAAACGAATATTTGTATTTCGACCCAACTCGTGACCAAAAACTTCGCATTTTCGAAAAATTGAACGAAGCTGTAAACTTCGAGAATTTCATTCATACAAAATTCTTAGGTAAAAAGCGTTTCTCGCTTGAAGGTGGCGAGTCAACCATTCCTGCCCTTGATATTGCTATCAATCGTGGTGCCGAATTAGGTGTTGAAGAGGTAGTAATCGGAATGGCTCACCGTGGACGTTTGAATGTATTAACAAACATCATGCAAAAGCCTTATGAGCAAGTATTTAACGAGTTTGAAGAAAACGTAACGCTCGAATCATACAGCGATGGCGACGTGAAATACCACATGGGTTACACCAGCCAAGTGGAAACACCAGAAGGACACCGTGTGAGTTTGAAACTCATGGCGAACCCTTCGCACTTAGAGGCCGTAAATCCAGTGGTAGTGGGTTACGCACGTGCCAGAGCCGATGCTCACTTCGAGAAAGCGGCCGTAAAACCAAACGACCGTGATGATATTTACGACAAAGTATTACCAATCTTGATTCACGGCGATGCGGCCGTAGCGGGTCAAGGTATCGTATATGAAGTAACACAAATGTCGAATCTTCCTGCTTATTATACAGGTGGAACACTACATTTTGTAATCAATAACCAAGTAGGTTTTACAACTGATTTTGATGATGCTCGTTCGGCAATTTATTGTTCTGACATCGCCAAAATCATTGATGCTCCAATCTTCCACGTAAACGGCGACGACCCAGAAGCAGTTGTTTACGCCATGAAATTGGCTACCGAATTCCGTCAAGAATTCAACCGTGATGTTTTCGTTGATATGGTTTGTTACCGCAAATACGGCCATAACGAATCTGACGAACCACGCATGACTCAGCCGACGATGTACAAAACCATTGATTCGCACGCCAACCCACGTGAAATCTACTTACAAGAGTTAATGACTCGTGGTGAAGCCGACACAAAATTTGCCGAAGAAATGAAGAAAAGTTTCGAGGGCGAATTACAAGACCTTTTGGCGAAAGTAAAGCAAAAACAACTGCCTTACCAAAAACCAAAATTGGAAGAAGCTTGGGCAAAACTTCGTCGTTCGGTTCCAGAAGATTTCGACCAATCACCAGCAACAGGTATTTCGCAAGAAGTAATCGAAAAAATTGGCAAGGCACTCTCAAATGTTCCTGCTGATTTCAAGCCATTGAAGCAAATCGAAAAGATTTTAGATGAAAGAAAAGCAATCTTCGCTCAAGAGAAACCATTCAACTGGTCAGTGGGTGAATTAATGGCCTACGGTTCAATTCTAAACGAAGGAAAATTCGTTCGTTTCACAGGTCAAGACGTTCAACGTGGTACATTTACACACCGCCATGCCGTATTGCACGATTCTGAAACCAACCAAAACTATAATAACTTGTCTCATTTGGGCGAAGGACAGGGCAAATTCGAGATTTATAACTCATTATTATCAGAATACGGTGTAATGGGCTTCGAATATGGCTACGCAATGGCTAATCCTGATGCCCTCGTCATTTGGGAAGCACAATTCGGTGACTTTGCCAATGGTGCTCAAACCATGATTGACCAGTTCATTTCGGCAGCAGAGTCGAAATGGAACTCAATGAATGGTTTGGTACTTTTATTACCGCATGGCTACGAAGGTCAAGGCCCAGAGCACTCAAATGCTCGCCCAGAACGTTTCTTGCAATTGGCAGCCGAATATAATATGTACGTTTGTACATGTACTACGCCAGCCAATATTTTCCACATGTTGCGTCGTCAGTTGGCAGTTCCTTTCCGCAAGCCTTGCGTTCATTTATCGCCAAAATCAATGTTGCGTCATCCGTTGGCGGTTTCACCAATGAGCGATTTTGCCGAAGGAACATCATTCCAAGAAGTAATCGGAGATAAATACGCTGACCCTAAAAAGGTAAAACGAGTATTGCTTTGCAGTGGAAAAGTGTATTATGATTTGCTCGACAAACAACAAAAAGAAGGCCGTTCGGATGTAGCTATAATAAGAGTTGAGCAATTACACCCATTCCCTAAAAAGCAATTAAACGCTGAATTGGCTAAATACAAGAAACCAGAAATCATTTGGGTACAAGAAGAGCCTGAGAACATGGGTTACTGGTCATTTGTATTACGTGAATTCCCAGAGGTTGGCTTAGGTAATGTAGTAGCTCGTAAATCAAGTGCTTCGCCAGCAACAGGCTTCACAAAAGTACATGCAAAAGAGCAAGCCGACCTCGTTGAAAGAGCATTTGCAGCCAAATAACACCAAAGAAACTAAGTTAGCCTTAGAAATTGTTGATAGATAATAAAGAAGAAAAATAGCAGTAGAAAAATAGAATCATCATGGCAATAGAAATGAAAGTCCCTTCGGTGGGCGAATCAGTAAGCGAAGTAACCATCGCTTCATGGACAAAAAAAGACGGTGATTTAGTCAAAATGGATGAAGTTATCTGTGAATTGGAGTCAGATAAAGCCACATTCGAATTACCCGCCGAAGCCGACGGAATTCTAAGAATAGTAGCCCCAGAAGGTACTACCCTACCCATTGGAGCATTAATATGCAAAATCGAAGCAGCAGGTAGTTCAACAGCTGCCGCACCTGCGGTTGCAGAAGCTCCGAAAGCAGCGGAAGCACCAGCAGCAGCTCCAGTTGCTACTAAAGTAATTGATGTAGTTGTACCAGCAGTTGGCGAATCAATTTCAGAAGTTACGATTGCCGCTTGGAGCAAAAAAGAAGGTGATAGCGTAAAAATGGACGAAGTTATCTGCGAACTTGAGTCAGATAAAGCTACTTTCGAATTACCTTCACCAGAAAATGGCGTACTCACAATCGTTGCTCAAGCTGGCCAAGTTGTGCCAATTGGCGGAGTAGTAGCTAAGATTACAGTTGGCGGTGCCGCAGCAGCTACAAGCCAACCAGCAGCAGCTCCAACAGCAAGTGCAGCCCCAGCGGCTTCTGAAACAAGTTATGCAGCAGGGCATCCATCACCAGTAGCAGCGAAAGTCTTAGCTGAAAAAGGTATCGACCCTGCAACGGTTCAAGGTACCGGTATTGGTGGACGTATCACGAAAGATGATGCCGTAAAAGCTGAAAAACCAGCAGCCACTCCAGCTCCACAAACAGCTCAACCAGCAGTTGCCCCAGCCGCAGCACCTGCTTCACAAGAAGGAAGAGCGTCACGTCGTGAAAAAATGACTTCATTGCGTAAGACAATCGCCAAACGCTTAGTGGCAGTAAAACAAGAAACAGCGATGCTCACAACCTTTAATGAGGTTGACATGAAACCAATCATGGATTTAAGAGCAAAATATAAAGATAAATTCAAAGAAGTACACGGCGTAGGTTTAGGCTTCATGTCGTTCTTCACGAAAGCTTGTGCGATTGCATTGAAAGAATTCCCGTTGGTAAATTCATACATTGACGGTGACGAAATCGTTTTCAATGACTATGCCGACATCGCCATTGCGGTTTCAGCTCCACGTGGTTTGGTAGTGCCAGTAATCCGCAGTGCAGAAAAACTAAACTTCGCTCAAATCGAGTCAGAAGTTGTTCGTTTAGCAGGAAAAGCACGTGAAAACAAGCTAACAATTGAAGAAATGACTGGCGGTACTTTCACCATCACCAACGGAGGTATTTTTGGTTCGATGCTTTCTACGCCAATCATCAACGCCCCACAATCAGCTATCTTGGGTATGCACAACATCGTTGAGCGTGCAGTAGTTGTAAACGGAGAAATCGTTGTTCGTCCGATTATGTACGTGGCTCTTAGCTATGACCACCGCACCATCGACGGTAAAGATTCAGTTAGTTTCTTAGTAAGAGTGAAACAACTCTTAGAAGACCCTACAAGAATTCTTTTGGGTGTGTAAGCATGACAAAGTGGGAATATAGAACGCTAACAGTAAGTAGAAATGAAACTACCAAATTCATAGACCGACTGAATATACTCGGAGAAGAAGGATGGGAGTTAGTCTCAACTTTCACTATTGAAAGTAAATCAGTAGGCTTTTTTGATAGTGGAGCTGAAACTTCTGGAATTGTTGCGGTTTTAAAACGACCGAGGGAATAAAAATGAAAACATCAACTTTCATAACGTCAAATCCTGATATTTTGATGGGAAAACCCACCATCATAGGAACTCGTTTGGCAGTAGATATGATTCTGGAGAAATTAGCAGCAGGACAAACGGAACAACAATTACTTGAAGATTATCCTCGGCTAACTCACGAAGCAATTCAAGCGGTTTTGCAGTTTGCCGCTGAGACGGTTCGTGAAATGAAAGTTTACTCGATAGCTTCATGAAGATTGTAGCTGATGAAGGAATTGAGAGCAAAATCGTAGCCAATTTAAGACAAAACGGTTACGAAGTTTTATACATTGCTGAATCATTCCCATCAATTTCAGATATTGAGGTTTTGAAAATTGCTTTAAACGAATCAGCTATCTTACTTACAAAAGATAAAGATTTTGGTGAATTAATTTTTAAACAAAAACTTATACATAGCGGAATTGTTCTTGTAAGGCTCGGTGAAAATATGAGTTCGATTGATAAAGCCGAAATTGTATTAAAAGCATTTCAAAAACATAGTCAAGAGTTCGAAAAACGCTTTTCAGTTATTGACGAAGAATTTATCAGAATTAGATAAAAACATCTCATAAAAGAGATAAACAAAAATATGCAATACGACGTAGTAGTAATAGGCTCAGGGCCTGGTGGTTATGTGGCGGCGATTCGCTCGGCACAATTGGGCAAAAAGGTTGCCATCATAGAAAAATACAGTGTTCTGGGGGGAACATGTTTGAACGTTGGATGTATTCCATCAAAAGCTCTCCTTGATTCTTCGGAGCATTTCTATAATGCTGCTCACCATTTTGCCGACCACGGAATTGAGATTCCAGCTCCAGTAGCCAATCTTGGTAAAATGATTGGCCGCAAAAATGGTGTTGTTGAGAAAATGAACGCAGGTATCAATTTTTTGATGAAGAAAAACAAGATTACGGTTTACAACGGTCTTGGTTCATTCGTTGACAAAAACACCATCAAAATCACTAAGACTGATGGTTCAGAAGAAACCCTTACTACCCAACAAGTAATCATTGCCACTGGCTCGAAACCTACGATTCTTCCATTCATGAACTATGATAAGAAGAGAATCATTACGAGTACAGAAGCCTTGAATCTTCCAGAAATTCCGAAACACTTAATCGTTATCGGTGCGGGTGTAATTGGTGCTGAATTAGGTTCGGTTTATGCTCGTTTGGGTGCTAAAGTGTCGTTTGTAGAATTTGCCGATTCGATGATTCCAACAATGGATAAAACGATGGGCAAGGAATTACAAAAATCAGTAAAGAAACTTGGAGCTGATTTCTTCTTCAATACGAAAGTAACAAAAATCGAAAACTCAGGCGAAGAAGTAACCGTAACTGCCGAAGCTGCCGATGGAAAACCAGTTGAAATCAAAGGTGATTATTGCTTAGTTTGTATCGGTCGTCGTGCTTATGTTGATGGCTTAAATTTAGAAGCCGTTGGTGTAGCAACTGACCGTGGTAAAGTTGTGGTTGACGAACATACACTTGAAACTAACGTAAAAGGCATTTATGCCATCGGTGATGTGATTCGTGGTGCAATGCTCGCCCACAAAGCCGAAGAAGAAGGCGTTTTTGTGGCCGAAGTAATGGCAGGACAAAAACCACATATCAATTATAATCTCATTCCAGGCGTAGTTTATACTTGGCCAGAAGTTGCTTCAGTTGGTGCAACTGAGGAAGAACTAAAAGCCAAAGGCGTAGCCTATAAAGCAGGAAGTTTCCCATTCAAAGCATTGGGACGTGCAACTGCCAGTGGTGATACTGATGGATTGGTAAAAGTTTTGGCCGATACTGCCACTGACGAAATTCTTGGCGTACACATCATCGGTGCAAGAGCCGCCGATATGATTGCCGAAGCCGTTACTGCAATGGAATTTAGAGCAAGTGCCGAAGACATCGCTCGTATCTCGCACGCTCACCCAACATACATGGAAGCCTTGAAAGAAGCCGCTTTGGCAGCAACTGCCAATCGTGCCATTCACTCATAAGAGAAACACTTCCTGATTTTACAAAGCCCTTCACTCAACCTGAAGGGCTTTTATATTTTATAATGATGCCATTTCCAAGTCCAATTTTCTTAAATTTGCAGGTCGATAAACATTAAAGCATGCAAAAACTCATCGAAAATTCGCCAATCAAGTGGCATCATATACTTTTTTTTAGTCTTTTAGTTGCTATCATTCCACACACAGGTTTTTGGTTTGACCTCAACAACGACTGGCCTCGATGGTCAACTTATGCCCTCGAGCACGGCCTTAGTCAAATCTACAATTCCGACACCAACTATATGCCTATCTATTTGCACGGCCTCTATTGGTTTGGTAAACTTCATGGTACTAAAGAACTCATTTACGCCAATAGTTATCAACTTAAATATTTCTTTTTATTGTTCGATTTTGCAGGGGCAATCGCTATTGCTTATGCCCTACGCAAGTATTATACTCGCCAATTTGCCGAATACATGTTGCTCTTCAACATGGGATATTTATATTGCACTACCATTTGGGGGCAACTCGATAGTGTTCCGACTACGATTGTAATCCTGGCCATTATTTGTCTTTTTGAACGAAAGCTCCTCTGGGCTGCACTTTTTTGTACGCTTTCAATCTACGCCAAGCTGCAAGCCATCGTTTTTTTACCATTTTTTGCAATACTCTTAATCTATCAGTTGAGTGTAAAGTTTGATAAAATACTGATTCTGAAAATGTTAACGGTATCCATTATTGCTCAACTCATTTTGCTCAGTCCATTTATTTTAGGTGGAACTTTCACTAATTTCTTAAAAGTCGTTCGAGAATCGGTCGGATTCTTCCCTCGTGTTTCGGTCAATGCCTTTAATATTTGGTATTTATTACTCAAACAAGACCCTACAAGCATCAACGATACACTAATTTTTGCTGGTCTTACTTACAAAAAATGGGGATTTATTATGTTTTTTGGTCTATCGGCTGCTACTTTTTTACCTTTGATAATCAATACATTAAACAAAATACTTTCTAAAAAATCGTTAGACCAAAACTACTATGCACTGCTTTGGCTAACAGCCGCCACAACTGCCATAGTTTTCTTTTTTGTAAATACTCAAATGCACGAACGCTACTCATTTCCTGCCATTCCGATGTATTTTGCGTATTCGTTGCTTACTAACCGTTATTTGATTTTTGCCTTAACTTCGGTTGCACATCTAATGAATGTCGATGGAACAAATAAATATTTAGGGCTAAATCCCTACAAACCAGAGTTTACTGCAATAATTTTCGGTATAATTTTGTTTTTATCATTAGTAAGGCTCTACAAAGGATTTAAGTTTAAATTGAATTTACAGTAAATTTTAACAAAATTAAATATACAATTTTTCCTATAAAAACAAATTATTTAATATAAAAAATTTGTTTCGTATATACAATAATTTTCATTTTTATAAAAATTTCAAAATAAATTGAAAATAACATTTTTAACTTTTGCTCTAATCTTTTCACTACTTGCTTGCTCACATAAAATGAACCCCGATAAGTATAAAAAAAGTCAGATAATCTTTGGCAATGGCGGTGGATTTACGAACTTAGTGAACGAATACCATCTACTCGAAAATGGGCAACTTTATCATAAGAGAAGCATCGATACGGTTTTTACCGAACTTGGTAAGCAAAATAGCGATTCGGTGAAGATGCTTTTCGCCAAAACGAAAGTTTTATTTGATGAAACAAAGGGCTTTCGTGAACCTGGTAATGTGTATTATTTCATAAAGTTTAAACAAGATTCTACTACAAACGAAATTGTATGGGGAACTTCCAAAGAAACTTTTCCAGCTAAAGCAAAAGAATTGTACAAAGAATTGATGAATTTAGTAAATTTGAAATAACTTAGTATTCTCCAGCAACTACGAAGACAACTTACCTCTTTTGCATAACATATACCCTCATTAAACAAAGCTTCCAAAATAATTATGAGACTGACTTTTATCTTCCTCTTTTTTGCCGCAACAAGCACTTTCGCTCAGAAAGGTTTCGACAAAAAAAATAAACCAGTGGCAGAGAAAAATGACTTGCCAACTGGGCAATTTATTGAAATTGATGGGCAAAAAAATGATAAAAATACTCGTCAATCAAGCCTACCAAGCATCTCAACCAAATTTGTAAGTAAGCTAAAAGTAACCCACGATAGCGAGACTGGTGGGGTGCTGATGATTGAAAATTTGTCGAAATCGCCCGCACCTAACGCTCGTAAAGGCCTGCAAGTGATGGCGATTGATTTTTTGGCACAAGTAAAAACTGCTCTTAAAATCGAAGACCCGAATCAAGAACTCGAAATGGTAAATATGGAGTCTGATGAAATCGGTATGACTCATATTCAACTCCAACAAAAATATAAAAATATACCCGTTTATGGTGGAGAAATCTGGCTACATACCAAAGGCGAAAAAATTGATGTATTGAATGGTCGAAATTTCCCGACTCCAAATTTGGCTTCCATCACCCCTACTTTATCAGAAAATAAAGCTATTGCGTTTGCAATGACCGATGTAGCTCAAAAATCAATCGTGCAAAAAGTAGGTGTAACTGGCCAATTATTGGGTAAAATGCAAAATACCGCCGAGCTAATTATCTATCATAAAGATGGAAGGTTTGATGATGAACGTTTGGCTTATAATCTTACGGTTCGTCCAAATATGCTTGAACGTTGGACATATTTTATTGATGCCAATACAGGCGAAGTCTTAAAGAGATTCAACAATACTTGCTCACTTGATGGGCCATTTACGGCCACTGCTCGTGACCTTGCAGGTATCTCTCGCACATTCAGCGTACAACAATCGGGCAGCACATATTATATGCTTGATACGCAACGCCCAATGTATAATAAAACAACTTCAAAGCTACCCGATGACCCAGTTGGAGGTATCTGGACGATTGATGCACAAAATACTACTTCTGATAACATGAAGTATAGCCAAGTAACGACCAATAGTTTAAATAGCTGGAACGCAACGGCGGTTTCGGCTCACTATAATGCAGGTATTTGCTATGAATATTATCGTACGAAATTCGGAAGAAACTCACTTGATGGTAAAGGAAGTACGATTATTTCTGTAATCAATATTGCAGATGATGATGGCAAAGGTATGGATAACGCCTATTGGAATGGTGAATTTATGGGCTATGGCAATGGTCGTGATGCTTTCAAGCCACTGGCAGGAGCTTTAGATGTTGGCGGACACGAAATGACTCATGGGGTTGTTGAGGCAACGGCTCGTCTGGAATACCAAAATCAGTCGGGAGCATTGAACGAATCGTTTGCGGATATTTTTGGTGCAATGATTGACCGTGACGATTGGACAATGGGCGAAGATATAATCAAGGCAGGGTCTTTTCCATCGGGTGCGTTGCGTAGTTTGTCTAACCCAAACCAAGGAGGTAAAAATGACCCTGGCTACCAGCCAAAAACGATGTCACAGTACGCTAATCTTCCAAATACCGATGATGGAGACAATGGTGGTGTTCACGTAAATAGTGGTATTCCAAACTATGCATTCTATTTATTTGCCTCAACTGCAAACGTAGGTAAAGATAAAGCCGAGCAAGTCTATTACCGAGCTTTGACCAAGTATCTGACTCGAACGTCAAAATTTGTTGATGCACGTTTGGCAGTTGTGCGTTCAGCCGCTGATTTATATCCAACCGATGTGAGCATCCAAAATGCAGCAAAGGCAGCCTTTGATGCCGTAGGAATTACCGACCCTAATGGAACCTCGAGTGGTACAACTACTCCACCTGCCCCAACCCAAACACAACAGACAATACCTGTCAATAACGGTGGCGATTTTATCTTAGTTTTTGAGCCATCTTCAGGTAAACTTTATACAGCAAAAGCCAATGCTGCTGTAAGCGAATACAAGGTAATCTCGTCGAGTGGGTGTTTAAACAAACCAAGTGTAACCGATGATGGTTTATTTGCATATTTTGTAGGAAAAGATAAAAATATTCGTCGAATTAGTTTGACAGGAAACTATACAGAAACAAAGATTTCGACTGATGGCACTTGGGGCAATGTGGCGGTATCGAAAGATGGGAAACGTTTGGCGGCTCTGACTGAAGCAGGCGATAAGTATATCTACATTTATAACATTGAAAATAATTACACTGGGTACAAATTACAACTATATAATCCTACCTATTCGACGGGCGTAAGCACGGGCGAGGTACAATATGCTGACTCTTTTGAGTGGGATTATTCGGGAGAAACAGTTATTTATGATGCCTTCAATAGTGTAAAAAGTCTTTCGGGAACAATCGAGTTCTGGGATGTAGGTTTTATCAAAGCTTGGGATAAAACAAAAAACACTATCGGAAGTGGTAAAATTGAAAAACTATTTACTGACCTCGAAGCAGGCGAAAGTATCGGAAATCCATCATATTCTAAAAACTCTCAAGATGTAATCGCCTTTGATTATTTCACAGAAGATGAGCCAGATACCTACTATCAAATTGCGATAGATTTAAGTAAAACAGGCGATGATGCTATTGATGGTATCTACAAAAATAATGATATTGGTTATCCAGGGTATTCTCGTCTGGATGATAAAATGTTGTTTAATACGCTAAATGGTAAGCAACAAGATGTCAATATCATTAGTATCGACAAAAATAAAATTTCACCAACGGGAACAGCCAAACAATTCTTACCTGATGCCTCTTGGGCGGTTTGGTACGCTCAAGGAACACGAAGCACTACCACAACAAAAACCGACCAAACGATTAATTTTAGTTCGATTGCCGATAAAAATATCGGTGAAAGTTTCACTGTTTCGGCATCTTCGAGTTCAAACTTAGCTGTTACGTTTTCGGTGGGTTCTGGTGATATTTCAATCAGTGGAAATACGGTGAAAGTAGGAGCGAACGCAGGAAAAGCAAGTATCAAAGCCACACAAGCGGGAAATACTCAGTACAATGCTGCCACTATAACCCAAACCTTCTGTATTATTCCAGCGGCTCCGAGAATTACTTTGAGTGGTGGCGTTTATGTCATTACGGGGGGTAAAAACTTCCAATGGTATGTAGCTGGAAACCCAGTTGGAGGCCAAACAACTGCAACCACTCTAAAACCAGACCTAAACGGAGTTTACACCGTAAAAGCCATTACCGATGATGGTTGTTTCAGTGCGGCTTCAAATAGCCTTGAAAACAAAATTGCAGTATTGGCCAATGAGCCAAATGAAAATATAAAAGTCGTGATTTATCCGAACCCTACGGCCGATGACCTTCGTATTGAATTACCAACAGGCGTAATCTTTAAAGAGGCAAACTTCTATTCGACAACTGGTAAAAACACTATGAGCTTTGATAAACTCACAAGCGATAATTCTGTTAATATCAGAGAATTACCTAAAGGCTTATACACGGTAAAAATTGAAACCTCGCAAGGAAGTGTAGTAAGAAAAGTGATAAGAGAGTAAAATATTTTTAGTAAATCTGCGAAAACCCTGCCAATAATTTGGTGGGGTTTATTCATCATAAACTATTATAGCAATGAATGTTCAAGAAATTGACAAGCTTTTTATTAACGAAAAAGAACACCTCGATAAACTGCATCAAATAGTAGAACAGACTATTAAAGAAGAGCAGCTCATAGTCAATAATCTACTCAACCCACCCAAAGAAGTGCTATCTCGTGGACAAGAAATCTCAGATAAAGTGGCCCGATTCGGGGGGAGTTGGAAATTTATCATCATTTTTAGTGTTATCCTTACGGTTTGGATAATTATCAACGCAACACTTCCCGAAAAAGACCGCTTCGACCCCTACCCTTTTATTCTGATGAATCTTGTTCTTTCGTGTATTGCGGCCCTGCAAGCACCTATTATCATGATGAGTCAAAACCGCCAAGAAGAAAAAGATAGAATGAGAAGCGAAAACGATTATTTAGTAAATTTGAAAGCCGAAATGGAAATCAGAAGTTTACATCAAAAAATTGACTTACTTTTGGAGGAGCAAATAAAAACCTTGTTCGATACTCAAGCCAAACAATTTGCCTTACTTGAAGAAATAAACGAACGCTTAGAAAATCATTTAAAAAATAAATCATAAAGCCTTATTACACAATTCATTAACTCAATATGTCAACCTTATCACCTATAAGAGTACTCGTAGTTGGCTGCGGAAACATGGGAGCCTCTCATGCCCAAGCCTACCAATTAATTGATGGATTTGAAATCTGCGGAATCGTATCAACAGGAAAAAGTAAAGAAGTTCTCAACGAAAAATTGGGAGGTGGCTATGCTCTCTATGCTGATTATGCAACCGCTCTTGCTGAAACCAAACCCGATGCAGTTTGTATTTCTACTTACCCCGATACCCACGAAGCATTTGCTATCATGGCTCTCGAAAATGGCTGCCATGTGTTTATAGAAAAACCACTGGCCGATACCGTTGAAGGCTCAGAAAGAGTAGCTGCGGCAGCTAAAAAAGCTGGTAAGAAATTAGTTGTGGGCTATATTTTGCGTCACCATCCATCTTGGGAGAAATTTGTTGAACTTTCGCACGAACTGGGCAAGCCATTGGTGATGCGTATGAACTTGAATCAACAAAGCCACGGCATTATGTGGGATGTGCATCGTAACCTGATGAAAAGTCTCAGCCCAATTGTTGATTGTGGCGTGCATTATATTGATGTCATGTGCCAAATGACTCGCTCAAAGCCCCTACAAGTAACGGCCATCGGAGCCAGATTGACCAATGATATTTCCGAAACTAATTATAATTACGGACAACTACAAATTCGTTTTGAAGATGGCTCGGTGGGCTGGTACGAAGCTGGTTGGGGGCCAATGATGAGCGAAACGGCTTTCTTCATTAAAGACGTAATCGGGCCAAAAGGCTGTGTATCAATCGTGGCTAAAGAAGCAGGTGGTGCAGGCAAATCAGATAATGTTGATGCTCACACAAAAACCGAATCATTGCGTTTTCACCATGCTGATATCGATGCCAATAATCAATTCATCAAACAAGATACTTGGTTTAATCTGAGCGACGAACCCGACCATCAAGAACTGTGTAATCGTGAACAACGCTATTTCTTGAAAGCCATTCAAGAAGACATTGATTTGACAGACCACGTACAAGATGCCGTAAACAGCCTAAAGATTGCCTTCGCCTGCGACGAGTCCGTACGCACGGGACAAGTAGTTTATCTCTAATCTCTTGAAGCATATAAAAAGCAAAAGTCTCGAAACAGTTTTCGAGACTTTTGCTTTTTATGAGTAGGTTTTCTAAGCGATTTTCTAAAGAAAGTTGTCTATGCTCGAAATGCTCACTCATCAATAATTTCTTTGCATTATCAAGCTTTTCCCTCATTTTTCTTAGCTTGAACTTCTGCTCTTGTATCTTTAGCCCATTTAGCCAAAGTAGCCATTCCTGCTCTTACACGAGTACCGGCAGCGTTGTTTCCTTTGTCATAAAATTTCTCAAAATCTCCTGCCAAAGAGGCAACAAGGTCAGTTAATTCTTTGTACTTATCCATAATAGAAATAAAGGTTTTTGGGTGAATATTGAAATTTTTGTTTATTAATGAATAGAACGTACTTGCAAGTTATAGATATTATAAAAAATTACAAATTTTTCACCTAAAAATACCATAAAAAACACCCTTTTTTTGCCTAAAACTAAAAAAGTCTGGCCAAAACCAGACTTTTCGTATATAGCATATCAATTTTTAACAAATTTATTAGGCTACTGCCAACGGAGCGTATTCGCCTGCTTGAAGTTTGGCTTGTACTTTCTCGAAGCAATCCATAGTATATTCAACGTCTTCGAGTGTGTGCGAGGCCGTTGGAATAATACGAAGCATAATAACACCCTTCGGAACTACTGGATAAATGATTACTGAGCAGAAAATACCCATATTTTCACGCATATCACGAATCAAATTCGTAACCGTTGGTAAATCATAGCTTCCGTGTAAGAATACTGGCGTTACTGGCGAAGTAGTATCACCAATATCAAAGCCACGCTTACGGAAACCATCTTGAAGAGCCTTCACGATAGTCCAAAGGTTTTCTCTAAACTCTGGGTGATTTTTCATCAACTCCAAACGCTTCATTCCACCTAATACGAAAGGCATTGGTAATGCTTTTGCATAGGTTTGTGAACGCATATTGTATTTCAAGAACATCACAATCTCTGGGTCGGCAGCAATAAATGCTCCGATAGCCGCCATTGATTTGGCAAACGTACAGAAGTGTAAATCTACTTGGTCTTGTACACCAAAATACTCAGGCACACCCGCACCTGTTTCGCCCATTGTACCGAAACCGTGAGCATCATCAACTAATAAACGGAAGTTGAATTTTTTCTTAAATTCAACAATTTTATCTAAGCTACCAACTTTACCCGACATACCAAATACACCCTCGGTAATCACCAAAATTCCACCGCCTTGCTCTTCGGCTAATTTGGTTGCTCTTACCAAGTTTTTCTCTAAACTCTCCATATCGTTGTGAGCAAATTGGTAGTAAGTACCACCCTTTGCTTTGTGCAAACGAATACCATCAATCAAGCACGCATGGCTTTCGGCATCGAACACGATAACGTCTTTTCTGTCAACAATACATTCGATTACCGACATAACGCCTTGATAGCCGTAGTTGAGCAAAAACGAATCTTTCTTACCAACATACTCAGCCAATTGTTTTTCAAACTGCTCGTGTAATTCGGTATTACCAGTCATCATTCTGGCTCCCATTGGGTAAGCTAAACCATATTCAGCAGCAGCGTCGGCATCTGCCTTACGAACCTCTGGGTGATTGGCTAACCCTAAGTAGTTATTCAATGACCAGTTGAGCATTTTCTTGCCCATAAACTCCATGTGCGGGCCAAGTTCACCCGAAAGTTTTGGGAAAGAATAATAATGATGCGAATTGAGCAATTTCGCCTGCGACCCGATGGGTCCTAAATTGCTGAGAGCTTTATCGAAAATATCTTGTGCCATTTGCTATCAAAAAAATAGGTAATGAAAAATGTTTAAAATAGAAACACCTTCTAATAAATTGTACGCAAAAATAACGCTTTTTTAGTAGGAAACCAAACGACGGTTTCTTAGAAAAATCCTATCTATACAAAATGTGCAATATTTTTACGGCATATTTAAAAAATCCAATTTGATTTTAGTGTTAATTAGTGTTAAAATAGTCAACGGACGACAGTCAATAGACGACAGCCTACTTCAAGAGCTATCAAAAAACTGTTGACCGCCGACCACAAACCGTGGACTATAAAAACTAAATCAATCAAAAGAACGTGATAAAGTCGATTCGTAAAATATTAATTGCCAATAGAGGTGAAATCGCCCTTCGAGTGATGCGAACCGCTCGTGAAATGGGAATCAAAACGGTAGCGGTTTTCTCAGAAGCTGACCGAAATTTTCCGCACGTAAAATATGCCGATGAGGCCGTGTGCATTGGGCCAGCAGCCTCGAAAGAATCGTATCTACGAGGCGATAAAATCATTGAGGTAGCCAAAAACTTGGGCGTTGATGCCATTCATCCTGGTTACGGTTTTTTATCAGAAAATGCCGAATTTTCGAAAAAAGTACAAGAAGCTGGATTGATTTTCATTGGACCTTCACCAGAGTCAATCGAGGTCATGGGCGATAAATTATCGTCGAAACATACGGTTGCCAAATACAATATTCCAATGGTTCCTGGCACGCCCGATGCCATTACTGACCGTGCAGCTGCGAAAGCAAAGTCGGCCGAAATCGGGTATCCCGTTTTGATAAAAGCCAGTGCTGGTGGCGGTGGAAAAGGCATGAGAGTGGTGCAAAACGAAGCCGAATTTGACGAGCAAATGGACAGAGCCGTTGGCGAAGCGATTTCTTCGTTTGGGAATGGGGCGTGTTTTATCGAAAAATATATTACGAAGCCCAAGCACATCGAGATTCAAGTAATGGGCGATAAACACGGAAACGTGGTGCATCTTTTTGAACGTGAATGTTCGATTCAGCGACGCCACCAAAAAGTAGTCGAAGAAGCTCCTTCGGCCGTACTAACACCCGAAATTAGGGAGGCCATGGGTAAATGTGCCGTAGATGTGGCTAAAGCCTGCAATTATTATGGTGCAGGAACGGTCGAGTTTATCGTTGACGAAGATTTGAATTTCTATTTCTTAGAAATGAATACTCGTTTGCAAGTTGAGCACCCCGTAACGGAAATGATTACAGGAATTGATTTGGTGAAAGAAATGATATACGTAGCCGAAGGACGTGAGTTGAGTTTCAAACAAGAAGATTTAAAAATAAACGGCCACGCCATAGAAGTACGAGTTTGTGCAGAAGACCCTGCCAATAACTTCTTACCCGATGTGGGTTTATTGCAAACCTATGTGCGTCCACAAGGCAATGGTGTGCGAGTAGATGATGGTATTGAAGAAGGCATGGAGATTCCGATTCACTACGACCCCATGATTGCAAAACTCATTGCTTATGGAAAAGACCGCACCGAAGCCATAGAAAAAATGCTCCGTGCCATTGATGAATTTAAAATTACGGGCGTAGCTACTACCCTACCGTTTTGTACGTTTGCCCTTCAACACGAGGCATTTGTCAGCGGTAAGTTTGATACTCGTTTTGTGGGTTTATATTTTACGCCAGAAGTTTTACAAAGGGAAGTTTCAACAACTGAGCTTGAAATTGCGGCAGTTTTAGCGGCTGAAATCTTGAAACGCAAACAAAATAATAGCTCGACACAAAGCACGCCAGCCACCACCCAAAGTAGTCAATGGCGTAGGAATCGGGTGAGTTTGAGAAGTTAAGGTTAGCTCTCAAAAACCAAAGACTAATCAGAAAAAAATTAAGGAAATCAAGCTAATTTTGAAGGCAAAATCATAGTTTCCATTGGAATAAGCAATCCAAGAAATAATTTAAGTAATAAAAATCGAGGTAGGAACTGCATTAAAGAACGTAAACATAAGCCACCTGTTAAAACCTGTGGCTCCATTATCGAAGATAACTAACGAAACATATATCAGAACCAACGATGGGATAAAGAGAACATCAAAAACGATATTGGTAATCAAGGCAGTTATTTGCATAGTTTTCTAAACTCTTCATCAAATGGAGAGGAAATTCTTAAAAAAACAATAAACCCTCACTAACTAAAAATAGTGGGGGTTTATTGTTTTTTATCTGAATCAATTGTAGCAGTTGCATTAACCTTTATCAGCAAACTCTCCGAGTTAATACATTTCGTCAATAAACATAGTTTATGATTTATCACACTTTCGATTATTCGAAATTACCTTTCGCCCAACCAAACAAGCTAAAGCCCTCTAATCAGAAAATCCTTGACTTCTCTGTAAACAAGTTGTAAATTTACCTCATTAGTCAGCTCTCACACCCTGCTTGGGCCTCGTGCGTAGAACTGGATGTTTTACATTCAAATTCTGTACAACAATGAAAACTTACAACAATACACTCGTTTTTTTTGCAATTCTGATTGCCAT
>JACCEC013105739.1_pt1 | contig 22325 bp, 30 predicted proteins | sample 7450121 | NCBI WGS metagenome assembly JACCEC01 (sample SAMN15323455, study PRJNA562643) | freshwater metagenome | isolation source: river surface water | place: USA:Blue River Watershed | collected 2017-08-18 | reverse complement strand
GCACAATATCTGGCTACATCGCAGGCTAGTATTAATACTCCAACAACTGGGCAGACTCTGTATCTGGTGTCAACAAGTGCGAATGATACCGCAGCAGGTTCTGGTGCACGAAGCGTTAGGACGGTATATCTAGACTCAAGCGGAAACCGCCAAGTTAGAACCGATAACCTTAATGGGACTACTCCAGTTAATATTGGTTCAGGCTACTCGTATATTCTCTACATGGAGTCCGCAACTGGGACTGTCGCTGCGGGTAACATTACGATTAGTTCAACAAACGGAGCCGCGACAGTCGCAACAACTTTTGAAAGAATTGCTATTGGTAGCGGTCGATCAATGTCAGCCCGCTATAAAGTGCCTACTGGCTACTCAGCTTTTTTAGATTCGTGGGATACTTTTGCTATTGGTAGTACAATGGATAGCCGACTACGTGCTACAGTTTTCTCAAATGATAGAACTTTGTCTACTGTGTACCACTTTCAAGATACGGCCTTTGTTAATACCGGCGCTAATAGTGCAAAGAGTTTACCTTACCTAAAGTGTCCAGCCGGTTCTGAAATTAAGGTTTCTACGATACCTGGCGCTGCTCCAGCAGCCAATAGAAATGATGTTTCGTTTTCAATTATTGTTGTTCAAGATTGAGGTTATAAATGACTACAAAACCAACTAACACTTTCCTTGGTATCGAAACAACCGTCTCTGGAGAAGTTCGCAAGTTTGCTGAAGGTACTGCAATCCCTTCAGGCTACACTCAAAACTATGTTGCACGTTATGATACAGCGAAAGCCCCGCTACAAGCCTCAAACACTTTTTCATTTAGCAGTGTTGAAGGGTCAGGAGAGGTAAACAAGAATTACGGCTCATTGATCGCGTCATCAAAGTCTCCTTCACAGGTCATAACTCAGTGGCAAAATAAGGTGCCGGATTATGTTAACGGGTACTATTTTCTAAGGGTTTATGGTGGGTTCATGCGAAGTCCCGACCTCAACTCATGGGAGTATATCAACTTATTTGAACAGTCTTTACCTTCCCGCAGAAATTCTGGGAATACTAACTCGCAAGAAACTCCAGATTTTATAACTTACGATGCTGTTAAAAAGTTGTACATTGCGTTTTTCATGGATACAATGTATGTTAGCGCGGACTCATCTAACTGGGTTATGCGCAAACAGTTCCATCAAAATTATACCTATGTTAACTACATTAGAATTAACCAAACAACTGCTGTAGTTCTTACCACATATGGTAACTACTATATAGCAACTACTAATAACTGGGCTAGTTGGTCTGTGTACAGTATTAGTGGCACTGCAAATCCGTCTTCTAATGTACAATACAACGGAAACCTTGTAGTATATGGTTCTGGTGGAACTTCGTACAAAACAACAGATGGTGTAACTTTTTCAACCTTCTCAACCCCTTGGCCTACAAGTGGGGTTAACAGTTTCCAGTATCTTGTTCATGATAGTCGCTTATATGCTATTGTGATATATAACTCCACAAGTTTTACACATATTTATTCTACAAACGATTTCGCTAATTGGACCACTCACACCACTTCGCTTTCGATTGGTGTGAATTTTAGAACAGCAACATCTTACAATGGTAAGATATGGGCAATCGATAGCGCCTCCACACCAAGAAAAGTTCTGTACAGCACCACCGGAGACACCTGGGCAGAATCAACAATTGAGCGTTTCGCAGACCTACCGCTAACAAACCCACTTCAACTTTATGCTGGGAACAGTGAAAGTATCTACAACCTCAACGAACGTTTAGTTATTCGCCTGTCGCTGAATTCAAGAGTTGGAGGGAAACCGAGCCCAATATTCGCAACTTCTCTTGATGGTAAGAACTGGATGGGTTGCACTTATGGGTCAGAGAATACTGGGGTTCAGTCAAATGTTCTTATAAACCCATCAACGCTGCTACCGGCTTTGGTAACACACCCAACTATATCTATCCTGAAAGAAGGTTCAACAAGTTATTCGGTTTCTGGCACATCTTTCTATACTTCAAACGATAATTTCGTAAATAACATCAACTTCACTAGTGTTATAAGTGGGACGATCAACAGTCGATACATGGTGAAGAGGAATAACACACTCATCACTTTTGGAACTGGTGGAATAACAGCACACTCAACGGACGGTGGAGTTACTTGGACTAGAACTACGCAGTCTGGGGTTACTAACAATAGTCCTATTATCCAAAAGACATCGTTTGACACCTACGTAATTCCTGGTCAGAATAGTTCTAGTAGATATATTCTTACTACGAGCTTTGCAGGAGATGTGCCAAGTTTTACAAGGTCGGCTTCAATGTTACCTAATGGTGCTGACGGGGCTTACAGCTATTCGCTACAGTACTTCGTAGAGTACCCAGTTGGAACATACGTCATATTTGGTAAGAAGGCTTTGGCTTCCAATAACACAGCATTTACTTGGTGCAAGTGGACTTCAACAGATCAAGGTTCGAACTGGACAATTGACGAAACTCCAATTCTATTTGCTGGACAGTCTCCTAGAATAGCAAGCATGTTCACCTACGGGGGAAAAGTTTTTGCTACTACAGGTCAAGGTTTGTTATCATCAACTGATATGATCAATTGGACAGCAGTTGCAAACGTTCCGAAAATCTTCTTACAAAGCACCCCGACATTTTTAGCAGACCGGGTTGTTCTGGGCGGTAGTAACTCTATCATTTGGTCAAAGGATGGAGTATCTTGGAAATATTATGATTTTTACGATATTCTTCAAGATCAAAACATACCTACGGGATTAATCACCCCTGGAACAAATCAGAGCGTAACATCCGACTCCTCGTACATGTATGTTCACTCACCTCAAGGGGTGCAAGTTAGGTTTAACCTAGATGATAACACCGGAGCTACGGCGACAATTTTAGGAAAAGTGAATCTAGCTGCAAAAAGTCTGACCTCTGCAAGACCGACGCAGATTGGTGGCTCTACTTACATTTTGAATGATGGTTACATCTTTGTTTCCTCCAACAAAATGAAAACTTGGAAAAAGTTAGCTAACATTGGTATCTCAGGTGTACTTATGTACACTGATGGTAGATACTTGTATGTCCCATCTCCAAGTGCACTTAATGGTAGTGTTACACCACTTTATAAAGTCTGTCCATCTTCAGGAGCCTTTGAGATCGTCAATGTAGCCCACCCATACGCCGACTCTGTTACTAGTACATTGGGGTCGAGTAAAAATAACTTTGCTTACGCTTCTAACGGTTCTGGGACACTGGTTGTTGGGCTAGCTGCCAATTCTGCATATACCCCAAGTGTTTTGGTTCTCACAAATTACGGTCAGGCTGCTCAAGTGGTTGCTCTACCGGGAACATCGAGTACTAGCACACCAGTCTATTCTGTAACTTATTTTGAAGGAGTTTTCTACGCTGGTACAGCATTCAATGCGCCTACTACGGATTATTGGACAAGTCCTGATGGGATCACATGGACTAAACTTTCACGCTATTCTCAGGCATACCCAATTTATTTCTATCGCTGCTTCTCGAAGATATTTGCACTTTCGTATGCTCCGGGGTCATATTATCAAATCTACGAGGTTGTAGATATCAACAATCCGGGAAGTTGGATTTTTAGATTGGATTTCTATGCAAGGTGTTTCTCCCCCTGGTACAACGGTGTTGATAATGACGATTCAAGCAATGTTAGCTTTAGTGCTTTACTTGTTCAGTCAATGTACCCAATTGGTGAATACAACGGCTATTTCTATGCTGTTTTAGGAGATGGTGTTCTTTGTAGAAGTTCAAATGGGTACCAGTTTGATGCAATTGAGTGGACTTATGGTGGAGCATGTTTGGCCTTCTATGATGACTCAATTGTAAATTTTGGTATAGACGGCTCTCGCAAATCTACTCAAGAGATTCGCTTCAAGGCAGTAGGAACACCGAACCAATCTATACTTGAGCCGAAGGTCGCTAACCCCACAGAGTACATCTACAACCCTTAAAAGAGCGGGCTTCGGCCCGTTTAGGAGACTGCCATGAAATACATTGACATAGAAACCAAAGAAGTTGTTGAGGACGAAGAATACCGAACTCGTTGTTCTAATTTGGTAGGGTATAATTTTAGACCTTACGTTGACCTTTACCAAGACCAAGGTCCGTTAAAGATTGTCACTCTGACCGACGAACTGCTTGATAATTTAGATGGTACTTATTCGTTGTCTTACGATATCCAAGATAAGTTCGCTGACATTGAAGTTGATGGAAAGGTTGTCACAAAGGAGCAACAAGAGCGAGAATGTCTCGCAGCATTCGGGATTGTGATTCCAGACCCTACCAAGGCTCCAGTGCCTCAAATGGTTGAAATGCGTCAAGCGCGTATCGCCTTGCATCGTGCAGGACTTCTTGATGACATTGAAACACTTATCAAAACGCTGGACAAAGAGGCGCAACTAGAATGGGAGTTTGCTTTGACTGTCCAACGAAACCACCCTCTAATTAGTATTATCAAACAGGTCAAAGGATTGACAGATGAACAGATTGATGATATGTTCATCGAAGCGTCTAAACTTTAAGGAGTCTAACATGGCCTGCAAACGCAAAGGTGGCGGCAAAAAGAAGTCGCCTGTTATGGAGATTTGATTATGGCTGATCTTTGCCCACCATCTACTCTCAGTAAGCAAGTTAACATTGAGTTTCACATGATGGCCTTCAAACATGCCAGTTTGGGGCCAGCAGACCCACGCCAACCATCTGACGCATATTGGAAAATGATGATGGATAAGTGGAAGGTTCCTGAAGGAGAGGCGCGAAGCCGCCTCTGCATGAACTGTGAGCACTATATGGACGATCCTGAAAATGTTGCATGTGTTCAGAACGGGCCGGGAGGTAAACTAAAAGCGTCAGAACTTCCAATCATTCCTAAGTGGGCTGATATTGATGGACTTCCTCAAGCGGTGTGTTCGCGTTGGGGTCTGACCTGTAGCTCAATCCGCACGTGCGTGGACTGGGAGCCGCGCTATACTCATGAGTCCGAAATGGATTCTGATGATGATATGTAATTTAACAGGAGAATCAACATGCCGCTTACAAACACCTTGACAACATCCTAAAACTGTGATAAACCATTGCCAACTCAGGTGAGGGTTTATTTTATGACATACCGATACTTTAAACGAAAATTGTACCACATTTGTTGGTGTAGTGATCTTGTCACAACTAGATTATCACTTAGTATCGCAAGCATTGTGTCAGCGATGTTCCTGCTCTTGCCAGGGAACCATATTGACCCCACTAGAACAAGTATGTACTATATTGGTCAGGCTTTTGATTGGTGGGTTTTAGCATTCCTTTTCGCTGTTCACGGTATTGCGTCTTTCCGTCATCTTCTTAAAGAACCTGAAAACCACGCTTGGGTAACGGCTAACGCAGTGCTAGGTTGTATTATTTGGTCTTTCATCATGCTTGGATATTTCCTAGCCAAGTTTGAACTCTTTGAAACATTTCGCCCCTCTATTATCTCAGGAGCTACAGTATCAATTTGGTTTGCCTCTTGGTGGTTGTTAGCCCGCACGACTTTTGAAAGACATTGCCATGCCCGATAATATCGCCACTCAAGCAGTACAAATTGCTAGCAATCCTCAAATGACTGTAGGTGAAGTTGGCGGACTAACAGGGGCTGTTGTAGCCGCTGCAATGATCTTTGCAACAGTTTGGAGCAAGTTTAAGGCTGGGAGTTCAACTGATTCAGCAGTGACTACGTTGTACAGCAATCTGTCGGAACAAATTGATAAACTGACAGCCCGCTTAGATGCTGTAGAAGAAGAGCGTGATGTTTGGCAACAAAAAGCCCTAGAATTGGAAGGTAAAGTGAAGGCTCTTGAGGGTCTTGAAGAAACGCACAAACGTCTAATTGAGCGCTTGGAAGCTAAGGATGTAACTCTTGATCTAAAAGACAAGCAAATTGCAGGGCTGCTCCAAGACCAAGGACTGAAAACTGCAACTATTATGAATTTACAGGAACGCGTTCGGGAGCTTGAAATAAAACTGGAACGCCAATTAAAAGCAGATTGTGTACATTGCGAACACTGGAAAAACTCAAATGGTGTCTGAAAACGGTTACAATTATTTTGTAAACATACTGATAGCCTTTGACCAACTAGTTAACGCCTTTTTGGGTGGGGCTTGTGATGAAACATTTTCTAGCAGGTGCCACAGGAAGCAGGAGAAATCAGCATTTTGGAAGAGTTGTAGGATTCTTGTAGATATGTTATTCTTTTTTGACAAGGATCACTGCTACACCTCATACGTTGTGGAGGTTGAACGCAAACAACAATGGAGATACTGAGAATTACATGAAAATTACTCACAAAGATTTTGTTGAAAGACTATCTAAGGTAAATCCAGATTTGGAAATGCTTGACGAGTATCAAGGAGCAAATAAAAAGGTTCACGTGAGATGTAAGAAAGATGGCTATGTGTGGTACGTTAGAGCCTCAACAATAGCAGCCAGTACCAAGTGCCCGGCTTGCTCTGGTAATATATTACTAGAGTCTGAATTTCTAGTTAGGTTGGCGTCTAAAAACGATAACATAGAAATAATTGGTAACTATGTTGATACCCAGACACACGTTTTAGCTAAGTGTAAGGTTGACGGTTATGAGTGGCTTGTTAAGCCAAACAATCTTTTACAGGGAAAAGGTTGCCCTGTTTGTGGGAATAACTCTCTACGAAAGACACACGAGCAATTCATAAAGGAGTTGTCAAGTATAAATAACAAAGTTGAGGTTTTAGATAAGTACTTTAAAAATAACAAAAAGTTAAAGACTCGTTGCTTGGTTGATGGTAATGAGTGGTATGTATCTCCAGTAGATTTGCTGAGGGGTGTTGGGTGTCCAGAATGTCACTTTAACAGGATAAGGAAAACTCATTTTGATTTCGTACTCGAATTATTTGAGGTAAGTCCACATATAGAGGTGATCGGAGATTACTGTGGTTGTGGAGGTACAATACAAGTAAAGTGCAAAAAGCATAACTACGTGTTTAAAAGTACCCCCTCAAGGCTACTCAAGGGGGCAAGTTGCCCTATGTGTAGAAAATACGGGTATAGTGTTGAAAAACCAGGTTTTCTTTACATTATAGGTTTTGAATCGTTTATTGGTTTTGGGATAACTAATTTTCCTACAGCAAGGTACGCCTCACACAATAAGACTTTCAAAAAACATGGTATTACAGAAATTCTCATTGCTGAGATTAGTGGTAGTGGGCGCTTCATAAACGAACTCGAAAGACATTTGAAGGTAGTATTACCCATAGTTGATTCAGGCTTAGAAGGCTTTAAAACTGAATGTATCTTGTTAGGAGATAAAGAATTACTTTTTACTGAAATAGAAGCGTTTAAGTGGAAATTTGGCGGTTTAACTTGACAAAACAGTTGTGGAGTGTTATACGGTTCAAAATTCTGGATGTTGATGAGAGCAATTGTAGATACGTTGTTCTTCTTTGACAAGGATCATTGCAAGACTTCTTATGATGCTGAAGTTTTGCGCAAACATGTTGGGAGGTTGTGATGTTATCTGGTCTAATTTCGTTTCTAGGTGGTTCAGCGTTTCGCATGATCTTTGGGGAGGTTGCAGCCTATTTTCAAAAGAAACAGGATAAAGAAGCTGAACTTGAGTTGATGAAACTTCAAGGCGAACTTGATGCAAAACGTCATGCACAAGACCTTGAGCGAATGAAACTGCAGTCTGAACTCGGCGTCAAGGAAGTTCAAATCAAAGGCGACATTGATGTTGAAAAGATTGATGCCGCTGCTTTTGTGGAGGCTATGAAAGTCTCCAATCAACCAACCGGTATCAAATGGGTTGATGCTTGGAATGGTATTATTCGCCCGCTTGCAGCATCTATTGCTCTACTGTTATGGGTCTTTGCACTCAACGAAGCAGGTTTCAAGATGGGTGACTTTGATCGAGAGCTTGTTGCAGTGGTGATTGGCTTTTGGTTCGCAAACCGTGCAATGAGTAAAAATGGCAAGTGAGATTGAAGAACTTTCTAAACTGATTAAACGCTTTGAGGGCTGTCAACTCAAAGCGTACATCTGTCCTGCTGGAGTTGTAACTTGTGGTTGGGGGAGTACCGGACCTGACATTAGTCTGAAAACTGTTTGGACTCAGAAGCAAGCCGACGAACGGATGTTGAGGGACGCTCAGAAGTTTCTCAACGAGGCTAGAAAACTCTGCCCAAACTTATCTGGTAATAAACTTGCAGCCGTTGCAGACTTCTGTTACAACTTGGGTTCAGGACGTTTAAGAACCTCAACGCTGCGTAAAAAGATTCTAGCAGAAGACTGGGAATCTGTTCCGAGTGAGTTTCGCAAGTGGGTTAATGGCGGTGGAAAGAAACTCAAAGGTCTTGTCCTTCGTCGGGAAGCCGAGATAGAACTGTTCTTCAAGTCTGACTCAACTGAGTGTGAAGTTGTTGCACCACAACCAGTTCCTCAAAAGCAACCTTCGTTTATCGAAATACTCACCAACTTCTTAAGGAAACTAAAATGACTTGGTTCGCCTTACTACCGCTTGTAATCGCTCTGGAACTACTTGCGTTCCCCTTAGCGTTCATCCTACCATTGTTTGAAGTTAGTCGTGAGGGGAAGCGCAACAACGCTAATGGTTACGGTGTTGCTTCAAGACTACCAACTTGGTTAGCGTGGTTTGATACACCTGACAATGACCTTCTAGGTGATGATGGGCACATCGCTCGACACAAAGGCTCTTCGCGCTACTGGCAGATGGTTTCATGGCTCCTTCGCAACCGTTGTTATGGGTTCAAATGGGGTATGTTAGCAGTTAAGGTGGATGAACCTATTGAATGGTCAGGTAATCGTTTTGTGAACCGTAACCATAGTGAGGGTACGCTGAAATGTAAGATGGTGGACTACTGGCAATGGAAGTATGTGAAACGAATCCCAAAGACTGACAAGTGCATTATGCTCAATTTTGGTTGGTTGCTGGATGCTTACATTGGCAACGAAACCGGGCAGTTTGCCCTGTACCAACTCTCACCTCGTTTAGCAAAGTTTGAACCAGTCGTGAGCGGTGAGTCGAGTTTGTACTGAAAGTAGTTGACAACTCCAACATCTTATGCTACAGTTCAAAACGCGATGCTGATAACAGGTCGCGTTTTACTTAACTTGATTTTAGGAGTGTCTAATATGAACTTCAACACCAAACCATTTAACTCTTACATTTCTGAAGAAGACCGGCTTGTGCTAGAGGTTGCTCTTGCAGGCTTTTCAGAAGATGACCTGTCCATCGAACGTACTGGAACCCAGTTGGTAGTTATTGGTAAGAAGACTGATAAACCCATCGGTGTAAAAGAATCGCTGAACCGTGGAATCAGCTATCGAGATTTCCGTGATGTGTTCATTGTTCCTACCCAATGGAAACTCGAAGTCGCTGAACTGATTAATGGGGTGCTTCGCATCAAGTTCTTTGAAGAGCGTGAAAGTGTTCCTATCACTGTTGTCAAGCCTAAGAAAGTTAAAGAATCTGCTTGACAACTAACTTAAACTAACCTACCATGCCTCCTTGTGCAAACTTGGAGGTATTTTATTTATGGCAACAACCCCAGAAGGTCGAGTTAAAGACCTAATCAAAAAGTGGTTAAAGAAACATTCCATTCCTTATTGGATGATCATCCCATCTCCCATGAGTTGTACGGGTGTTAGCGACTTCGTATCAATTGTACCTAAGAGTGGGACATGGTTAGTCATCGAAGCCAAACGTCCCGGAGGTAAAAAGAACGTGACAGCACATCAACAAAAGTTCATTGACACTATCAATAATAATGGCGGTCTTGGATTCGTTGTTGATTCGCAAGAGGATTTGGAGTATATTGAGAAGGTTCTTATTGAGAAAGGTTTACTTTAATGCCAGATTTTAAACACAGTTTTTCAACCACTAGTTGCTATCTAACTTGCCCTCGGCAATTCCAAGAGAAGTACGTCCTAAAGACCATTAAGTTCGTTCAAAACGAAGCGGCAAAGTATGGTAGCGAAGGTCACAAGGTCTGTGAGGACGCTGTCAACGCTAAAACTTTACCATCAGGTCGTTGGTCGTTTGTTGCACCGACAATTCAATCAATTTACAACTCCGCTGGTGATGTTGAACTTCGCACAGAACATGAACTAGGTATCAGCGAAGATAAACAACCTGCAAAGTTCTGGGACGGCTGGCTTCGAGGTAAGTTGGACTTGTACTACAAACATGACCCTGAAAAGGGCACTATCCTTGATTATAAGTTTGCTCGCTACCAACCAACCAAGTACGATCTTGAAGTGGATGTGTTCAGCTACCTTTCGTGGATGAATGATCCTGAGTTGGATAAGATCAAACGAGTTCTAGTTTGGTTGAAACAGGAGTCTCCAGGAAAACCTACTGTAACTGGTGTCAGCCGTAAGGAAGATTTCAACCGGATTGAAGACTCTGTTCTAGGTAAGATTGCGAAAGTTGAGCGTAGTTTGGAGCTTGATAGTTTCCCGTGCACTCCTAGCGGACTATGTTCTTGGTGTGATGTTAAGAGTTGTAAATTTTGGAAGGCTCGTAAATAATGCCAAACGCACTATTCATTTCAGACCTACATTTCGGCCACGCAAACTGCCTTAATTTTGAAGGTGCTAATGGTGGTCGTATGAGGAACTTTGAAACTGTTGAAGAGATGAACGAAACGATCATCGAACGCTGTAACAAAGTTGTTAAACCTCATGATAGGCTTTATATTCTTGGAGATGTTGCTATCAAACGTAAGGATATTCAACTTGTTGAGCGTTTGAATGGGCGGAAGGTTCTTGTACGCGGCAACCACGACAACTTCCAACTTAAAGACTACCTACCATACTTTGAGGATATTCGTGGTGTTCACGTTATGCCAAGTCGTGTAGGTATCTTGAGCCATGTTCCACTTCATCCAGATAGCGTTGGTAGGTTCAAACTAAACATCCACGGACATACTCATGATCATTGTTTGGATGATCCGAGGTACTTTAATGTGAGTTGTGAGGTGTTGAACTATACTCCAATTTCTTACGAGGAAATCTTGAGCAAGGTTGGGTTGAAATGACCCAATCACGCGCAAAAAGCCTAATTGAATCTGTCACCAATGTTACAATCGGGTTTGTAGTCAGTTTAGTATTTTGGAGCGTGTTTATCGTTCCTGTCTACGACCTGAAAGTTTCGTTTGTGCAGAATATTGAAATCACGCTTTGGTTCACATTGTTAGCCATTGTGCGATCCTATGTAGTTCGCAGGTATTTTAACCGGGGTACAAAATGACCAAAGTAGAACGCTTCTTCAAGAAGAATGCAAAGTCAATGGAAGTTCCTCTCTTCGGTGGATGGATTCATGTCTTCTATGACCGAGAACTTTACTCACAGGCTAAGAAACTCTGCAACCTTGATGTAGAGGATTACGAATGGTTTGGAGGTGTTTGCGAACATGTTGCAAGTCCCGATCAAGGTTCTATGATTCTTATGGGAATCTTTGATTTGGAGGCCGATATTTGCGTTCACGAATGCGTACACGCCATGCAGTTTGTGTTAGAGTACGTTGGTAGTAACTGCGTAGAAACAGAAGCGTACCTTTGTCAAAAAATCTTCTGTCATGTTTTTAACCATATGCCGAAAGGTGAGTAAATGCAAACAGGTAACACTTACGAATTCTACTTTAAAGAATGGGAAAGCCCTCTTGGAGAAGCGATCAAAAAGCCTCCAATCACTCGTCAGTATTTGGAAGACGTGGTTCTTGAGGGTTATGAAGAGTTTTACAAGGTCGCACGAGACAATGGTACAACCCATTTGATTTACAAAGATTCTGTTTCAGAAATTCGAGGCTAATATGAACCAACAAGTAATTGAACTATATCAACAAGGTTTCACTAAGTCTGAAATCTCCCGTAAGACTGGAATTCCTCGTACTACAGTTCGGCGGATTATTGGGAGGTTTAAGGTTACACAAGAATTTAATATTGGTGACAAGGTACTTATCACTGGGAAAGGGTCTCGTGATATTTGGTCGAAAGCCATGCAGGAATACGTAGGATCAATTGGTACTATTGCTGACTTTGACACAGATGGGCATTACAAAGTAAAGGATGAGGATTGTTTACATTGGTGGTTCAATACTGAAAACCTTGAACTGATTTCAGACGATTGTAAGCAGTTTGAAGCGGTGAGTGAGGTTTGTAGTGGAAATACTTTGGTAGATGCTCCGCTTTCTGAAACAATTATTCCGAAACGACATGACGGAACCCGTGAAGAAGTTATTGAAGACCTACGAAAGATTGCGATTCAGAATCCAGAAAAGGTTATCACACGAAACTACTACCGCGTAAACGGAGCCTTCGCAGAGTCATCATGGAGTCGCTATTTCGGCACTTTTGATGAGTTTAAACGTCAAGCAGGAATTGTGCTGACGCGCCAGCAACATCATCTTGAAAAGCAGATTGCAAAACATGCAAGCGTTGACCACTATCGTGAGTTGAATAAAGAGGTTCGTTCATACGGCGACAAGTATGATAAACCAAACAACAAACGCTTCAAACAGGCTTTATTTGTGTCTGACCTACACGACAAGAATGTTGACCGATTCCTACTAGATGTTTTGATTGATACTGCCAAACGAGTGCAACCAGACCTTATCATTCTAGGCGGTGATTTGCTAGATTGTCCTGAGTTTGGGAAATACGCCGTTGATCCTCGGGATTGGGATGTTGTAGGGCGGATTAAGTATCTGCATGAAAATATCTTGGAACCACTTCGTAGTGCTTGTCCCGATAGTCAAATCGATTACATCTGCGGAAACCATGAATACCGCGTTCTAAAGCATCTTGCGGATAATACTCAAGCGCTTCGAGTTGTTCTATCAGATTTGCACGGCATGACAGTTTCAAGCCTTTTAGGTCTTGACAAGTATCAAATCAATTTCATATGTAAAGGTGATCTTGCTGCTTACACGCTAGCAGACCAACATAAGCAGGTTTCAAAGTCTTACAAGGTGTACTGGGATTCTTTCTTGGTCAGCCACGAACCTTATGGTAAGTCTTTAGGGATGCCGGGTATGTCTGGACACCACCACAAAACTGTTGTTCATGCACTTTACAATGAAGTGTACGGAGCGTATAGTTGGGTTGAAGTTGCTGGCGGTCATAAACTCGATGCGGAATATTGTCACCCAAAATGGCAACTAGGTTTGTGTATTGCAACCTGTGATACTGAAACTAAACGCACTGTTTTTGATATTGCAACATTTCAAGAGAACTTTGCAATTGTCGGTGGTGTCTTTTACCAGAGGAGAAATCATGTGGCCGTTTAAAAAGGATCGTACTATGTCTTTTGATGAGTACGCTATGTCGAAACCAGTTCCAAAATGTGGGGACCACAGAGAACATTACTACTGGACTGACTTTTCAACTGGAACTTGTCCAAAATGTAAAAAGATTGAGGAGGACGCTGAAGAGTATAGAAAGCAAGAAGCGTTGGCGGAAAGGATTGCTGAAGCAGTTATTACGAAGTTGCGTAACCTTGACAACCAACCAAAACCATGATACAACCGCACAAATTAACTTTAGGAACCAACATGAAACCTAAGAAAGAACTCAAAGAGGAGTCATTCGTGATTCCAGCAGAAGTGCAAGATGATCTTACTGGTGATCTAACTGACGAAGATATGAAAAACTCTATTCCAGCCGACGCTGAGACAGAGGCTCGGATTGATCTAGCAGTTGCTGACAAAGTGGGTGACGACGAACTTGAAGTTGCAAAACTTCTAAAAGGTAGCGCCGAACACTTTGAACTAGATGACAACCTCGTTGATCGCCTCGTGCGACACGGTATTGCTGCAAAGACTGAAGAAGGTCTGATGCGCGGTTATAAGTGGGATCAGTTCGTTAAGTAATGTCTTTCACTAACTAAACCAACCAAATAGGCGGCTAAATGTCGCCTATTGCTTTAAGGAGATCCAAATGGCTCAGACCCCGAAATCCAAAACGCCTCGCAAGCGTGAGAATACTGAGAAGGTGTTTGCTAATAACTGCTTTAAGCCAGTTGTTGCCAAGACCGACAAACAGAAACAACTTCTACAAGCAGCTAACAATTTCCAAGTGGTTGCTGCCACAGGTTGTGCTGGTACAGGTAAAACTCACCTATTGGTTAGCTGGGCGGCGCAGGAACTACACTTTGGGCGCATTGAAAAGATTGTTATAACTAGACCAAGTGACGAAGCGGATGGGGAATCACTTGGGTTTCTACCCGGATCAATAGAGGACAAGTATGAATGGGTGGTCGCTCCAGTTAGAGCTATTCTTGAAAAGGCTCTTGGTAAGGGTCATGTTGAGATGTTTATGAAACAAAAACAGATTGTAGCTTTACCTTTGGCTTACATGCGCGGTCACACGCTAGACAATGCTATAGTGATAGCCGATGAAATGCAGAACTCAACTCCAAAGCAGGCAGAAATGCTTATGACCCGTATTGGAGAGAACTCTAAACTATTCATCACCGGAGATATTGAACAATCTGATATCAAGGGTATGTCAGGTCTTGAAGCGATCACTAAATACGCAATGTGGATGCCATACTGTAAAACAGTTGAGTTTGGTCTTGACGACATTGTACGTTCCCACATGACTTCGGATGTGATCCAGTCGTTTAGGAAGTATCGTGAGGATGTTGTTAATAAGACTGTGAGAGTTTGAAGCGGTGAGTTGACTTTGTACTAGAAACTAGTTGACATCAGGTCAAGAGTCTGTAAAATGACTCTTGAACTTTTTACATGGAGAAAGAAAATGCAAACTAACATCACAAAGCCGTACAAAATCTACGGAGAAGTTTTTGAAGACGAAGCACTCAAGCAATTTGAAGAGGCTATGAACCAAGACTTCATTGTTAAAGGTGCTTTGATGCCTGATGCTCACACAGGTTATAGTCTTCCTATCGGTGCAGTTGTAGCGGCTGATAACTACGTCGTACCCGCTTTCGTTGGTTATGACATTGGTTGTGGTATGTGCGCTATCAAGACTACTTTTAACAAAGATGAAGTTGTTGCAAACGCTAAGACTGTCTTCAACCAAATCTATCGTGATGTTCCTGTAGGTTTCAATCATAACAAAACTGATGGGCACTTCGCCTATATCGGTAAGACTACTGAAACTTTGGATGAAATCTTCGCTAAGAACGGCTTAAAGCAACTTGGAAGCCTTGGTAGTGGGAACCACTTCATTGAAGTTGGCTATGATGAGTCTGATGCAGTTTGGATTATTGTTCACTCTGGCTCTCGTGGTATTGGACATGCTGTTGCAACTCATTACATGAAACTTGCGAGTGGTGATGGTAAGGCTCGTGAAGGTGCTTATGGGTTCTTTGCAGACTCTGAAAACGGTCAGAACTATATCAACGATATGAACTTCTGCCTTGACTTTGCTCTAGCGAACCGAAAAGAAATCCTTATGCGAGTTTCACAAGCAATTTCTCGCAATGTTAATGGTGCTGTGATCTTTGAAAGCCTTATCAACCGGAATCACAATCACGCAGAGTTTGATGGTCAGTATTGGATTCATCGTAAAGGTGCTACTCACGCTGAAGAAGGTATGCTTGGGGTAATCCCAGGAAACATGCGCGATGGTTCGTTTATCGTTCGTGGCAAGGGTAATAAGGATTCGCTTTGTTCTAGTTCTCACGGCGCTGGTCGGGTTCTAGGTCGTAAAGAGGCCCAACGGGTTCTGTCGCTTGAAGAATTTAAAGCAACTATGAGCAACGTTTGTGGTAAGGTTGATAACTCAACTTTGGATGAATCTCCATTTGCTTACAAGAACATTTTTGAGGTTATGCGACTTCAGAGCGATTTAGTAGAAGTTTTGCATCATGTGAAACCCATTATCAATATTAAGGGTTAGCAGTCTTGACAACAACCTAAACTTATGTTAATACCCTCCCAACCACCGGAGGGTATTTTCTATGGCTTTCACATTCGACACAGTTGTATCTAGTCCTACGTTCAATGCGTACTGTACAGTACAATTTGCAAGAGACTATCAAGACTCTAAACTAAACACATCTTTCGCAAGCCTAACAGACGCTCAAGTACAGCGATTGATCGTATGGGCTTCTCGTAACCTCGACACACTTGAATTCAAAGGGGTTCAAACTTCTTTGGATCAACCAATGCAATTCCCGAGAGCCTATCTTTGGAAGGATGGTGGTCAGTATAGTACAACAGAAACAGTGTTCGTATCTTCAATGTTTGATTCGACAACCATCCCACTGTTTGTACAACAATCAGTAGCAGACCTTTGCGGAGTCTTCGCAGAAGAAGACCCAACAGAAGAACTCGGTCTAGCAGGTTTAAAGCGACTTAAAGTTGACACGATTGAAATTGAAGCAGATATTAAATCGTCTACGGCGTGGTTCCCATCAAGCACTCGTAGTCTGTGTTACCGTTACCTAAAAAACACCAACGCTTATTCTGTTCGCACTGAGAGGGTTGGGTAATGGGCTTAAAGGCTAAAACTATCCAGAAAGCTGTTTCAGCGGCTTTCAAAGCACTTGGCGAATTAGTTCAACCAATTACATACCGTCGAACAACAAGCGTTTACAACCCTGCTAATGGTCAGATGGTTAAGACAAATACTGATTATTCTGTTGAAGCAGTCATTACTGGTTTTTCAAACTACGAGATTGATAAAGTAACCGTATTAGCCTTTGACCGCAAGGTTATTGTGCAAAGCAAGGATATGCAAGTTGTTCCGATTGTTGCAACCGATACTGTACTAATCGACAACAAGGTTCACAACATTGTTCGATTTATCAAAGACCCTGCTAACGCTACAATGACTTTGCACTTGAGAGCGCCGTAATGTTGTCAGTTTCTGCAACCGTTTCCAAAGAGTCTTTAGAACGTTGCAAACGCGAGTTGCTAGAGAAACTGACACGTAAGCAAGAAGAAATTGCTATCAAAGTTTACAACTTTATTGTAAGTGGTAGTGTGGATTATAGTCCAGGACCTAATAACGGAATGCCAGCAAAAGTTCCTGTTTGGTCAGGTGCTTTCATGGCCTCTTGGAGAATTGAGTCAGGTTCTATAGACAACAGTTCAGCGGTTGCTCCAACAAGCGTAAGAATCGCTAGACCAATCTTTCCACGCGCTTCAAGAGTTACAAACATCTCTCATCAGAGTTTCAAAGTTCCCATCTATATTTCAAACTCGGTTGTTAATGATCGTGGGGAACATTACGCTGAGGATATTGAAAACAGAGGGACGCCTAAGCATATGGAAGGTTGGAAGATCGCTTACAACGCTACCCAAGTTGCAAGGCTTCTGAAAGACATGATTGTATAGCCCTTGACAACGAATTGAAAGTGTGGTATTACACGCGCTATATTATGAGGTGAACCATGACTGTAGCGTATCAAAACGCCATTGAAGGCTATGTATCACAACAACTTGAGGTTGGGTTGGGGTACGCTGTCTGTTTTGATAACGTTCCTTTCATCGTACCTGAAGAAGATGTTTGGATCAAGTGTGAAATCTTTGATGGGGTTGTTAGTAGAGCTTCACTTGGTTCTCAACACGTTGAAAGAAGTCTTGGTACAGTATTTTTTACGATCTATTCTCCAAAGTCAATAGGTTCCATGCAAGCACGTGAAGTAGTTGACGACATTATTGAAGAGTTTAGATCGCAACAATTTGCAACTGCTAACGGAAATTTAACCTTCTACGATGCGACTGTCAAGCGTCTTGGGGAAGTTTACGCTTCTGGAGCAGGTTCAAGTATTTCAGCAACTGTTGCCAGTGTCCAATGGTACGGGATGGTTGTTGGAATAGGTTTTAAGCATGATGAGTTTATCAACTGAAGGGCATATGCCCATTTTATTAGGAGAATGACATGGCTCTTTCAGAAGCTAACCGCGTAGCGGTATCATACATCGAAGAAGTTACTCCGGGTACTACCCCGTCTTCAGCATTTCAAGAAATTCCGTTTACTTCGGTTTCTATCGAAGCTAACGTAAACACTACCACCACTCAATCTATTCGTTCTGACCGAATGAAGGATGACCTGCTGCGCCTGTCTGGTATGACCCAAGGTGACATCGCGGTTGAGACTACTTACAGTGTTCATGACGATTTCATGGAGTCTGCTTTCGGTAGCGAGTTTGATCCTTTTACTCTGACTGGTACTACCATCTCCGCTGCAAACGCTGACAACTCATTTAATGACTCTGGCACTGGTTTCAACATTACCAAGATCAAGCCGGGCATGTTCATTCGTACTAGTGGTTTTGCAACTGCTGCCAACAATGGTACTCACCTTGTTGTGTCCGCAACTACGGGCAAGATCGTTGTAAGCGCTGCTAGCACTCTTGTGACCGAAGCAGCCGGTCCTAGCGTTACTGTAAAGTCTAACTCACTTCGTACCGGAACTGCTAAGAAGTTCTTCTCCATCCAACGCGCCTTCAAGGATATTAACACTTATTCTATCCATCGTGGGATGATTGTTAGCAACTTTGCGCTGAACGTCGCTTCTGCTGCAACTGTTACTAGCACCTTCTCGTTCATGGGGCGTGATACTCAATGGGCTACTAGCTCGTTCTCAACGGGGGCTGAACTTGCTATTCCAGCTTGGGAAGCGATGACCTCGACGGCAAACGTTCGTAAGGTCTACATTGATGGTTCTGAAAGCTCTGCTGCTGGTGTGTTCTTCCGCTCAATTAACCTGACTGTCAACCCGAATGTCCGCGAACTGCAAGCAGTTAGCAACTTCTATTCAATTGCCCACAATGTTGGTAGCTTTGACATTACTGCCGCAACCGAAGCCTATTTCAATGATAAGACCTTGCTTGAGAAGTTTATCAAGGGTACTGCTCTGAGCATTAGCTACGAGTTTGTTGATCCTTCTGGTGATGTTTATGTAGTCTATCTACCGTATTGCAAGCTGAGTGCAGGTACGACTGGTAACATCCAGTTGAACTCTGATACCACTCAAAGTGTGACTTTCACTGCACTTGTTTCCCCGACCTTGGGTTTCATGGCTCAGATCAGCAAGCTGTAAAAGTTTGTAGCGGCACTAAGAGTCCTCACCTTCGGGTGGGGGCTTTTTCGTTGACTTTTGAAAATGGTTGTGAAATACTTAGAAACTACTTGACAACCTCAAACTTTTATGATACTTTTCAAATACTGTCTTTTCCCTTTCTATGTGGTCTGCCGCTACATAGATTATTACATCCATAGAAGGAGTATTATTATGGCCAAACTGTCCAAATTTGCAATCTCTACCACTGCTGCTAAAGAAGGCGTTGAAGTTGATCTTGGTGATGGTCTGATTGTACGAGTTGCCAAGTCCAATAATGAAAAGTATCAAGCCTACCTCAAGCAAGTTCTGAAGCCGTATGAACGCCAAGTTCGTAATGGTTCGCTGGATGAAAAAATCTTTGCAAAACTTTACAATGAGGCTGTTGCTGAAACTATTCTGCTTGGCTGGAAGGGTCTTGAAGACGATAATGGTGCTGAAATTCCTTACACCAAGGAAAAGGCTATTGAGATTCTGACCAATCCTGAGTACGAAGAGTTTAAGGCTCTTGTGATGGACCTTGCAAATGAGCAAGCAGTCTTCTCCAAGGAAGCCGTAGAAGCCACCAAAAGCAGCACTTGAGGAATATATTACATGGCACGTCAAGTTCTCTGAACAGTATGAATTTTTCTTAGAACTTGAAAGGGAAACCGGCGAACGGTTTCCTGCCATCGAAACAAAGCCTAACTTGCTGGAAATGGATTTTCCTTACATCAAAGCGTTCTTTACTCTCTCAAGTGATCGACAATTAGGTATGGCAATGGGTCCAATCCCTTACTCGTCTATTGTCGATTACGCTGATAGAACTGGACAAGACTGGGAGGAGTTCCTAGAAATCATCCAACATGTTGACTCTGTTTATATGAGTTTGAAGGCTCCGAAAGATGCTAAAAAACCCGCTTAACGGCGGGTTTTTGTTTGAGGTATTTCACTCATTGACAAACCTCTAAACTTGTGGTAAACACTCCAGATACTTAAAGATTTGGAGTGTGCCATGAGCGATCTTGATATTGTTCTCAAAGTTCGTACAGACGATAATGCTGAACAGGTTGTCGTTCGCACTCTTGAATCTATTCGTCAGGCTGCTGAAACTCAAGGTAGGAAGATTGGTTCTGGTGTTGCTAAAGCGCAAGTGGATGCTTACAAAGGTTCACATTCTGGCGCCATGGTTCAGTATATGCAGGAACAACAACGTTTTGAACGTATGCTTCGTTCCGCTCAAGTTGAGGACGCTAAGGTTGCTGCAAGGAAAATTAGAGAAGTTCAGCAGGAAGAAGCACGTATTCGTTCTATTCAAGAGAAGCGTGATTTTGAAGAATGGAAAGCCAAAAACGCTGAACAGATTGCACTTCAAAAAGAAGCCTCAAAAACTGTATTTGAACGCGCTGGTATTCAATCGCCAGAAGATACTAAAGCCCGTATTGCCGCACTAAAAGAGGCTAAAGCCGCTTTGGAGGCTGCTGGAACTTCTGCTGAAGGTTATAAAGGTGCTATCGCTAAGATAACGTCTGAGTTGAATGTTCTTGAGTTTGGTAATGCTCGGGCAAGAGGTTCTTTGCATAAGTTCGCTGCTGCAATGGCTTCTGCTACGTTTGAGATTACTGGGGCTGTTTATGGTATTACAGCCCTCGGCGCAGCAATGGCGGCTCCTGGTTTGTTCGGAGGTAAGTTTCTTAAGTCAATTGAGGATGCTCAACATGGTATTGCAGCAACGCTTGGTGCGATGTCAACCGCTGCTGGCATTCAAACCACTTATTCGCAAAATTCAGCAGTTGCAGCGAAGCAAATTACAAGTCTATCTGACGCAGCATTAAAGTATAATGTGTCACTTGAGGATATTGTTACAACTTACCAAGCAATTGTTGGCACAGGTATGGCTGCTGGTATGACAATGGAGCAAATTGGTAAGATTGCTACAATTGGTACAGTAGCTGTCAAGTCAATGATGTTGAGTAGTAATCAGGTAGTACAAGAGGTGCGTGATTTGGTAAATGGCGGAATCGTCGCCAGTTCAAGCACCCTGGCAACAGCCTTGGGCCTTAAGGACAAGGATATTAACGAGGCTAAACGGTCAGCGGAAGGCTTGTTCGTATTCTTAGAAAGAAAGTTAGAAGGTTACACAATTGCTGCTGCAGAACGGCAAAACACCTTAACAGGTGCTTGGGATATTCTCAAAATTAAAGTGCAGCGTTTGTTTGCTGATGAAACGGTATATAACCAGTTCAAGGGTATCATCAAAGAAATTTCAGATTCAATTGCAACAATTGATCCAAGTGGTAAGTTGGTTTTTAATGAATCTCTGTTAAAAACCGCGCAGGACTACTTTACAATGATTAAGGCTATTGGGTCGGCTTTTGGGACTCTGATAAAATACACTGCTGAACTTGCCGACAAATTGCTTTTAGTTGGCGGGGCTTTTGCTGCTTGGAAACTTGGTAGCCTTCTTCTTCCATCTATGGCCAAAGGTGTTGGCTCTATTTCATCAGGTCTGTCCGCTATTCCAGCACTGTTTGGGAGTATTGAAGCCGCTACTATGACCGCTGGAGTAGCCTTAAGTGCCTTTGGCAATAAAGCTACTGCAATGAGTATGTCAGCAAGAGGTGGGCTTATCGGCATGGCTCTGTTTGGTGCTTATGAAGTTGCTGACATGTTGGGGCTGATTGACAAACTATTCTCAACAACTGAGTCGCGCCTTGAAGAGTTTCGCAAGAAAGTAAGCAATTTGGGTCAAGCAACTCTTGAAGCCCAACAAAGCTCTCTTGAGTCTCAGTTGGCTATGGCTGTAAAAGAAGAAGAAAATGCTTCAATACTTACGAAAGGTTTTGCGGCAAGTCGTAGGCAAGAAATCGAAAGGAACCTAAAGTCTGTTCAGGACGAACTTCAAAAGCGTTACGAAGTTGAAAATAGGTTCCGCAATGACTCTCTTAAGATGAATGCCGCTCAAGCCAAAAAAGAAGTTAACATTCTTCTTGATAAAGTCAAAGATGAGCAAAAAATCCGTGAGGACTACGCTAAAAAGATTGCGTCTAATGCCACACTATATGGAACTATTACAGCAGGGATTCAAGGTGATTCTCCAGAAGCAAATAAAGAACGTAAGAAGGCTTTAGAGGATTACAACCGCATCCTAAAAGACGCAACAGAAGAACGCGACAAAGCACTAAAATCCCTCAACAAAGTAGACGCCTCCGCAGCCCGCCAAGCCCGCGACCTATTCCAAGACT
>JACCEC010530877.1_pt1 | contig 22327 bp, 8 predicted proteins | sample 7450121 | NCBI WGS metagenome assembly JACCEC01 (sample SAMN15323455, study PRJNA562643) | freshwater metagenome | isolation source: river surface water | place: USA:Blue River Watershed | collected 2017-08-18 | reverse complement strand
TATTAGCAAGTATTAGTGAAAGGCGTCAAAAACCAATTACTAATATGCTCAAGCAAGATAAATGACTTCAAAAATCATTTATTGAGTGGAAAGTGGCTACCTCATAAAATAATAAAAATTATAATTAAAATTAAAATGCAATGTGTTCCGAACTTTTCTTTTTGAACATATATATAAATAAATTAGATTTATACATAAAAAGATTATTTTTTATAATAAAGCACAAATAACAATGCACGGAACACAATGTATTTTTAATTGTTTTATATATGTTTTTATATTATTTATAAAATGTTTTATATATGTTTTTATATTATTTATAAAAAATGTTTTATGAGTGTCTCCTATTATATATATTGCTATATATAATATTCAACGATTTTGTATTGCTACAAAACCAGTCCATAATATAAATATTGCTATTTATATTACTTTCCAATCAGTAACTTATAAAAAATAAAATTAAAATATACTATCCATCAATTTTTTTTATTATAATTATTATTTAATAATTTAATAATTTAATTATTTTAATCATTTAATCATTTACTTTTATTTATTTTATATAAAAATAATATATAAAAAAAATTGATAGATAGTATATTTTAATTTTAATTTTTATATATTATTGATTAGCAAGTATTAGTAATTGGCCTCAAAAACCAATTATTAATATGCTCAAGCAAGATAAATGACGTCAAAAATCATTTATTGAGTGGAAAGTGGCTACCTCATAAACAAAAAAATTATAATTTAATGAAGTTAAAAGAAAATAATATTAATATATATATTATATATTAAAAATGGAAAAAGAAATAAATAAATCATATATATGTTATATGATTCATCATAATTTTCAAAATACTTATGTTGGTATTACAAATGATTTTAATCATCGTTTAAAACAACATAATGGAATTATAAGCGGGGGAGCAAAAGCAACAAAAAAATTTGAAGATTGGACTTTAGGTTTTTATATATCAGGATTTGAAGAAAAGAATAGTGCATTATCTTTTGAATGGCATATGCATCATCCAAATGGAAAACGTAAAAAAGATAATAATTCAAAAAATTATTATGGAGTATTTGGAAGATTACGAGCTTTATGTGAAGTATTAGCACACGATAAATTTGAACATATTGTAGAAAAATTAAAATTAAATATAAAACGCGATTTATATGAAGCAGTCAAAAAAGAAAATAATGAATTATTTGAGCTTTTTCATTCTTTTATTGAAGTACATATTATTGAGTAATTGATTAAATAGCTTTTGTTCTTCTTTATTAACATATAAATTTCCATCTACGCTACATAAATATTGATGATTTCGGGTATATTCTACATTATAATAGTTAAAAACTATTTTATGAGTACTATTATTTTTATAAAAAGAGCCAAAAGCTTTGCATAAATGTTTATTATTTTTGAATAAATAATGAATACATGTATCACAATATTTCATTTTAAAATTATTTTTATATATGTTTTTTAATAAATTCTCTTTAATCTCATTTTTTTATAAAATTTATTTATTTACGATAATTATTTATAAACAAATAAAAAATTTACAGTAAATATGTTATAAAATAAAAAATCTATAATATAATTGATTTATTATACGTTTGCTTTTTAGCAAATATATAATATTTCAAAATTAAAATAGGATAATAATATTTTAATCGAAATATAACAAAGCTAATTTGACTAACTTAATGTTTACGTAATAAACATAAGCTAATTTAATATTTATTAAATAAACAAATTAAATAGAATTAATAACTCTATTTTTTATAGAATAGATTTGCACAAATGTGCTACATATTTAATGCCTTTGTGTCTGCAAATTTAAACTACTACATTTGTAGTATTTAAAACCGCAGGATACATTATTATTTTTAAGAAAAGAATTATATAAATATTAAATACATTTATATAAAGATGAGTATTAAAGTATGTGAAAAAAGATTATATACTCCTGCACGTATGTGTGGTAGTTTGGTTTAAAAACCAAAGTATAATTTAGGATTGAGTATTTAACAATACTCGCATATCTATTTAAAGGATTTTATAAAACAAAAAAAAGAAAAAATTAATAAAGAGTATTATATGGTATTTCAGATTTGTAATGTACATAAACATCATATGGTTTTCTATATGATGGATTAATAACAGATGGGATTGATTTTTTAGTAACTTTTTCAAAATTATTCTTTTTAAAGAAAGCTTGTGATTGACTATTATCTTTATGAATTTTAATCCATACATTTGATTGATTATTCATATCTAAAATCATATTCAAAAAATTTGAACCAACTCCTTTATTTTGATAATTTTCATTAATAGCAATTACCATTAAATATACTATTACTTCTCCAGTATCTTCATCGTCATAGTAAAAATTACAAGATGATACACCAACAAGTTCATTTAAATTGTAATATAAATAAATATTTTTGTACATTGCGTGATTTCCATATAATTTTAAAAAATCATCTTTATCAAATCCTTCATTTGGAAGAATTTTGTTAATAAATTCAAGTACAATATCAATTTTATCATCTAATTCATCTTGATTATATACTTCTAAACGTGTATTAAAAATATTATTCATTTTATTTATAAATATTTGATTAATATTTTATAATACTTTTTTAAATAAGAAAAGAACCCTTTTATTTTTATAAAAATTAAAAATCATTTTTTATTTTATTTTTATTTTTATTTTATTTTTAAAAACTTTTTTTTATAAAAAAAATATTTTTTATAAAAATTATGAGTATAAAAAGATTATATATATTATTATTTAAAATAAATAAAGATTAAAAAAAAAACTTTTTTTTAAAAATGGGTGAAGAAATTGATATTAGTGAAATGCTTGAAGTAATGAAAAAAGCAAATATTGACCATAATATTAGCGAAAGTACAATGAATGAATATGAATCAACTTGTAAAGAATATATTGATTATTTTAAAAGTATTTTAGAATCTATTAAAAAAGAGCGTGATTATATTAAAAAGAAAGAAGAAGAAGAACTCAAAAAGAAAGAAGAAGAACGAAAGAAAAAGGAAGAAGAAGAACGCAAAAAACGTGAAGAAGAAGAACGCAAAAAGAAAGAATCTGAAGCATTATTTATAAACGATTTAACATATAATCCAACGAATTTAAAGAAAGCTATTCATATTAATGATTTAGTTCATCAATTACTTAATGTTAAACAAATTGAAATTTTGGAACGTGTTAAACGTCGTTCATTAGATGATCAAATGTATTTTGTAGATTTTGAAAAAAATAGTCGTATGGACAATGCTAAATATAAAGCGCTAATGGGAACATTTACAATTCTTGGAACATTGAATAAACAAGGAGTACGAAGTGAATATAAAGTGGATTTATTTAATCCAGAAGTATATGGAGCAGACAAAAAGATATTTAATTGTGATTGTCCAGCACATCGTTTTAAAAGTAGTCAAGATAATACAGTATGTAAACATATTTCATTTATAATGTGTCGTGTGCTAGGATATGCAACAGTTGATTTTTTTAAAACATTTACATTAAATAAAGATGAAGTAGCAATGATAATGGATAAAATGAGTGCTCAAAGAGAAGCAATTATGATGAATGTTGAATTAAATCGTATGAAAGATAGTTGTAATGCGGTTGATAATAGTTTAATTATAAGAAGAAAGATTTTAAATAAAGATTCATATTTAAATAGTACAAGAGCTGTTGATGAAGAAGATTGTCCAATTTGTTTTGATGTAATTGAAAAAGATGTAAATCGTGTAAATTGTCCAGATTGTAAGAAACATGTACATAAAGAGTGTATGGAAATATGGTTATCAAGAAATAGTAGTTGTGTACATTGTAGAAGTGACAAATGGAAACATTATAAAGATTGTTTTACAAAAAATAAAAGTATAGAATTATTTGATTAAAAACTATTTCGTAAAAATTACATAATTTATTTTTCGTAAAAAATAAAGTAATATAAATGGTAATAAAATTTTTATTTTTTAAGAAAAATAAAAATTTATATATAATAAATGTAATAATATAAAAAATGTCAGTAAATCGTAAATCGCGTTCACTTTTAAGTAAAAATGATTTTTCAATTATTTCATTAGCTCCATTAAGCGCAAATGTGTCAGGTAAATCTGTAGGAACTGAATTAACAATAGGTACATCAGGTCAATTAGATGTAAAACGTACGGATGGTAATGTTGCTGCACCAGTACAACAAACTTTAAATTTAATAGATTTAAATGCAATTACAGCAAATGTAAAAACTTTAATGAATGGTAATATTAATGTTCATGGTAATTTATCAGCTGGAAATGCTATAACAACAATGGATACAAACTATGATGTACGACTAAATGGTTATTTACATTTAGGATTAAGTAATGATTATGATGCAAATAAATTAGGAGTTGTTACGGTAACAACGGATGATAGCTCAAATGTATTTTCAATGGCATTTGTAAGAAAAAATAATTATGTATGGCAAATGGGGTATAAAAGTGATGGAACAAATGATTTTTATATTCACGATGGAAGTATGGGTATGAAATTAACTGCAACAAATTCACAATCTTGGTCATCAGTATCAGATGAGCGATTTAAAAAGAATATTGAACACATAGATAATTGTTTAGAAAAAATATATAAAATGAAAGGTGTTTATTACAATTATAAAATAGAAGAAGAAGGAGCACCAAGAAAGATAGGAGTAATTGCACAAAATGTATATAGTCAATTTCCAGAGTTAGTAGATGTACCAGAAAATCCTGAAGAAGCAATGAGTGTAAGATATAGTGAATTAACACCAGTTTTAATAAATGGTATTAAGGAATTATATGATTTATATAAAGAATTAAAAAATGAAATAAATAATATGAAATAAAAAATTAAAAATAAAAATTAAAAATAAAAATAAAAATTAAAAATTAAAAATAAAAATAAAAATTAAAAATTAAAAATTAAAAATAAAAATTAAAAATATAATTTATATTTATTTTTTGCTAAATATAAATTTAATAGGAAAAAAAATATATTTTTAAGATTATGCGTTTATTTTTCTCGAAAAATATATAAATATTATAATTAAATTAAATAATTAAATTTTTTTTTTCGTAAATGATAAAAAAAATATATTTAAAGATTAATAAACATATCATCAATTATGTCTCGTGTTACAATTAATCCGAACAATCTTAAATTAGTTACTTTAAGTGGTACTCAACAAAGTACTCTTAGTGTTGCAAATATTATTTCATTAAATACCATTACTGGTAATAATGAAATAGCTTTAAGTAATGTATCAGTAGGCAATATTATAAATTCAAAATTAATTACTTCATCAAATATTTCAACAAATTATATGAATGTAAGTAATGTTGCCGAAGTTGATAAATTAATAGTTTCAGGTACATTAACATCAAATGCATCAATTTTAGGTACAAATGCATATTTTAATAATTTAAATATGAATAATGGAAATGTTACAAGTATAAATAATTTAACAAGTACAAATGCAAATATTACAGGTTCTATCATAGGCACAAATATGTATTTAAATGGTATTAACTTTGTAAATGGTGCAGGTACATTTTCTTCAAATGTAACTGCTAATAGTTCAAATATTGGTTCAATTAATTCAGGAACTATTAATTCAAGTAATGTTACAATATCAAATGCTTTAAATACAAAGAATGCAAATGTATCAGGTAATTTAGGTGTAAAGAATTTATTTACAAATGGTGCTTATTTTATTGATAGTGGTGTAGTTTTTACTGCAAATGTTACAATGAATAATGCAAATATAAGTAGTTCAAATGTATCTTCATTATTTGTAAATAATGAAACAGTTTATGGTAGTTTAGTAGTTACAAATAATACTGATAGTACAATTATTAGTAATGGTGATTTAACAAGTAAAAATTTAAGTTTAAATGGTGATTTAACATCATTAAATCTAAATATTGGTAATACAATGACTGTTGCAGGTGCAGTAACAATGGGTCAATTAACATTAACAAATGGTGATGTAAATTTAAATAATGGTCGTTTTAATGCAACTTTTGGTAATATTGGAACTTTAACTGTAAACAATATATTAAATGTAAATGGTATTAATGCAAATAATGCAAATATTATTACAAGTGGTAATCTTCAAGGTGGTAATTTAAATGTAGGTAATATTAATTCAACAAATGTACGTGCAAGTGCAAATATTGTAACAACAAATTTAACAGCAAATGTTGTAAACTTAGGAAGTGGTAATATTAATACAACTGGTTTTGTAACAGTAACATCAACAGTTATTTCATCATCTTTAAATACTGGAAGTGGTACAATTTCTACATCAGGAAATGTAACTGCAGGTAATGTTATTACAAATAAATTAATTGTAAATGGCGATTTCTCAACAACTTATACTTTATCATCAAATGTAGCAAATATTAATAATGCAAATATTTCAGGTAATCTTAATGCAGGTAATATTAATGCTTTAAATATGTTTATTACATCAAATATTGCTGCGGGTAATATTATTACAGGTGCTAATTTAACTTTATTGGGAAATGTTGTTACAAAAGGTCTTAATTTAGGTACATCTGGTTTAACTACTGAAGGTGATATTAATGCAGGTAACGTTGTAAGTACTTCATTATATGTAAGAAATAATGGTAGTATTATTACAACAGGTAATATTAATGCAGGTAGTGGTACAATCAATGGTAATTTAGTTGTAGGTGGTAATTTACGTGTAAATGGTGAAAGTAGATTAAATGGAAATGTTTCTGTAAGTGGTAACTTAACAACATATGAAGCAAATGTAAATACATTAAATGCATCAACTATTAGTTTTACTGATGCAAATGTAAATGGTACTCTTAACTTTAATAGTGGTCGTACAATTATTACAGGAAATAGTATTACAACTGGTATTATAAATGCTGTTGAAATGAATGCAACTACATTAACAGCAAGTGGTACAATGAGTGTTGGTACATTAAATGCTCAAAATGGTAATATTACAACAAGTGGTAGTATAAATGGTGTAAATGGTGTTTTTACATCAAATGTTGAAACTGCAAATCTTATTGTTACTTATGCTATTTATGCTCCAAATGTAGTTATTGCAAATGGTGCAACAATGAATGGTAATATTGAAACTGCAAACTTAAATGTTTCGGGTATTCTTACTGCAAATAAAATAGAAAGTAGTAATATTCAAGATATATTAGATCTTAAACAATCAAATATTGGTACTTCTGCTTTATATGGAAATATTGATACATTAAATTATTTACTTTCACGTGATGCTGCTGATAATCTTTATTTAGGTGACCGTGTATTAGGTAACATTTATATTGGTAGTCCTTCAACCACAAGTCAAAAGATTTATATTGGTAGTACAAATGATACAGTTGTTATTCAAGGTGCTATTACAAATGTATTATCAACAAATACTCAATTTAGTGATAGTACATTAACTTTAAATAAAGGCGGTGTTTCAGTAGCTGGTAGTGGTTTATTAATTGAAAATAATGGTTCAACAGTAGCTTCAATGATATTAAATAATTATGGTAAATTTGTATTTAGTGATGTTTCTGGTCGTACTTATGATTTAGCAAATATTGCTGATGGTAATTTCCCTCAAATATATGCTACTGGTAATATTCAAGCAAATAATAATATTACAACATATGGTAATTTATATGTAAATAATGCATATGCTACAAATAAAGTAACTTCAACAAATTTACTTGTAAATTCAAATGTAACTACTTCAAATCTTATTGTATCTAATTTAGTTAATACTTCTTCACTTACTTCAAATGAAGCAAATGTAAGTACATTAACAGTTACTTCTTCATTATCTTCAAGTAATGTAACTGTTACAAATAATGTAACTACTCAAAATATGAGTATTACAAATAATGCTACTATATCAGGAAATGTAAATATTAGTAATACTTTAAGTGGTAATGTTATTAATATTAGTAATAATAGTAATGGTTCTAATGTAATTTTAAGTAATACTTTAACTTCAAATGCAATTGATACTAATTCTATACAATTAAATGCTGGTAATTTAAATACAACTGGAACAATAATTGCTAAAGATATTATAATTGATAATGGAAATGTAAGTACATTAGATGCTAATTATGTATTTAAAGTAAATGGTTATACTCACTTTGGTATTGATGATAATTATGACCAAAATAAATTTGGTATAGTAACTATTACGACAGATGGTAATAGTGAACCATCATCATTAGCCTTTGTACGAGAAAATAATTATGTATGGCAAATGGGTTATCAAGATAATAGTAATGATTTTTATATTTATGATGGAAATGTTGGTGTAAAATTAACAGCAACAAATGCTCAATCGTGGTCATCTGTATCAGATGAACGATTTAAGAAAAATATTGAAACAGTTGATAATTGTTTAGAAAAGATTGAAAATATTAGAGGTGTATATTATAATTATAATAGTGATAAAGAAGGAAGTCAAAGAAAAGTAGGTGTAATTGCTCAAGAAGTAATTCAAAGCATTCCTGAAATTGTAGATGTTCCTGAAAATGAGAATTCACCATATACAGTAAGATATCAAGAATTAGCACCAATTTTATTAAATGCTATGAAAGAAATTATTGTAGAAATCAATAATCTTAAAAATGAAATATCTTTATTTGTTTAAAAATAAAAATTAATAAATAAAAATTAATAAATAAAAATTAATAAATAAAAATTAATAAATAAAAATTAATAAATAAAAATTAATAAATAAAAATTAATAAATAAAAATTATAAGGAAAAAAATATTTTTCGGAAAAAATAATTTAATATAAAATATACAATTTATATGATTAAAAATATAAATTTATAAATAATTTTATAAAATATATTATAAAAATGTTAATTAATTTTTGAATTTTTTGTTTTATTTTCTAGAAATTACAATTTTAATATATATTTATATTAAAAAAGAGTTTAAAAATGTCGTTTATTAGAACTGACGCAAATCGTAACCCTGTTGCAATTGCGAATATTGCTTCAAATGTTATTACTCTTAATAACTATCAAGTTTATTCTAATTTATATGCAGTAGCACCAACTGCTCTTCATACATTTAATACAATGACTCAAAGTAATTTAAATGTTACTTCATCAATGTTAAATGAAAATATAAGTACATCCGGTTTATATGGTTCAAATGTACAAGTTGGTACTGTAAATGTATTAGGAAGTGGTAATAGTATGGTTATTAATAATTTAGTTGGTAATAATATTTCATTAATAAGTATGGATAATCAAAATGGAAATGTAAGTAATATATCAAATTTACAAATGCGTAATTTAAATGTTTCATCTTATTTATATGGTGCTAATGTAACATTAAATTCGGTATCATTAAATAATGGAAATGGTACATTTACTAAAAATATAGATATAAATGGTGCTTTAAATGCAAATGTATTAAATAATAATAATTTAAATATTACTCAATTAGAAAATAGTGAAAATATTACATTTTCTGAAGGTAATGTTACAAATAATTTAAATGCTTCAAATTTTTATACAAATGATGCTTTAATAGCAAATAATAATGTAAATATATCAAAAGCAGTTGATATGAATGCAAATACAATTATAACAAGATTAGATGCTTCTGATTTAGTTGTAACTGAAAAACGAAATAATAATACAATTTATCAAAAAAATGAAAATAATTTAACTTTAGCTCAAATTGGTGCTTCTGATATTGTTTTAACAGGAAGTGGTACTATAGATGATACAACAATTTGTGAAAATAAAATTGTTCGTATGAATGGTACTGTTGTAAATGCTATTTGTGAAGATAATGTAAATGTAACTGCTTTATTTGGTGTTGTTAATGGTATTTCTTTATTAAATAGTAATATTGTAAATATTAGTGATACATTATATGTAACATCCGAATATAATCATACTACAAATGATTTAAATACAAATGGTAATTTAATTGTTACAACAAATACTTTAATTGCTCCAAATGCTATTATTACAAATGATTCAAATGTATCTCGTCGTATTTTTAATAGTGATACTGTTTCATCTAATAATATTGAAGCTACTACTTTTTATATTAATGATAATATGCGTACTGGTAATATGAATGCTGGTGCAATTAGTGCTGGTTCATATAATGCATTACGTCGTATTACAACAACAGGTAATGTTGAAGCAAATATTATAACTTCAAATGGATTACGTGGTAGCGGTGAATTTATTTTTAATTCAGCAGTTGATATTAATACTTTACAAACAGTTGATTTAAATTTAAATAATACAACAATTTCATATCTTTCATCTAATTCTGAAGGAGCTAATATTGATATTGGTAATTTAAATTCATATATTACAAGTAATGTAATTACAGGATATAGTACAGCAAATATTATTGCAGGAAATGTTGTTCAAGATATTGTTGTAGGAAATGTATTAGCAAATGTGAAAGTAGGTGAAATTGTTACAGGAAATATTTATTTAGGTAATATATTAACAGAAATTATTGTAAGTAATACTACTGCAAATTTAATTGTTGGTAATCTTTCAACATTCATTACTGTTGGTAATACTATTTCAAATGTTGTTGTTGGAAATGTTTCATCAAATGTATTTATTGGTAATCTTGAAGTAATTGGTATTGTAGGAAATGTATCATCAAATATTATAACTGGTAATGTATCATCAAATGTAATTTCTGGATATATAGAATCAAATATAATTGTTGGAAATATTGAAAGTCAAGTATTAGTAGGACAAACATCAAGTCAAGTAATAAGTGGATATACAATTGAAAATATAATTACAGGTAATACAACAGCAAATGTAATTGTTGGAAGTTATGAAGAAAATGTATTTATTGGAAATGTTACAGCAAATCTTATGGTTGGTAATGTTACATCAAATATTATTTCAGGATATGAATTAGCAAATGTAATTATTGGAAATGTATATGCAAATGTTATTGTAGGAAATGTAATGGCAAATATTGTTGTAGGAAATATATTAGGTAATATTGTAATTGGTAATATTGAACAAACATTAGTAGTAGGAAATACAATTGGTAATGGTATTGTTGGAAATGTTTATCAAAATTTAATTGTTGGTAATATTGAATTATCAAATGTAATAGTTGGTAATACAGTAGTACCAAATGTAATTATAGGAAATGTAACAACTGAAAATGTAGTAATTGGAAACATTATAGTACCAAATGTAGTTGTAGGAAATACATATACTACTGGTGTAACAGGAAATATTGTTGGAGCTGGTAATGCTAATTTAAATATAAGTAATGTATCATTATCATCAGTAGCAATAGATCCAATTTCTGCACCATCAATATTAAGTAATATTGGAGATATTACACCATTTTTATCATCATATGTAAGTACATTAAATACAAATAATGTTGGAAATATTGCACAAGGTAATGTTATTTCAGTACCATTTACAGCTCAACCTTTATCAACAGTAACATGGAGTGCTGAATTAAGTTTATTTGTTGCTGCTGCTCAAAATGGTACAGGAAATCGTTTTTTAACATCACCAAATGGTATTACATGGACAAATCGTAATAGTACAAGTGATACAAATTGGTTTTCTATAACATGGTCAAAAGAATTATCATTATTTGTTGCTGTTGGTGGTAATGCATGTGCAACAAGTCCAGATGGTATAAATTGGACTGCTCGTACTATTCCATCAGGAGAATGGTTTAAAGTAATATGGGCAAAAGAATTAAATCTATTTGTAGCATTAGCATGGGCAAGTGCTGCAACAAATAAAGCTGTTGCAACTTCTCCGGATGGTATTACATGGACAAGTAGAACAACACCAAATAATTATGAATGGATGGGTTTAACATGGAGTCCAGAATTAAATTTATTAGTTGCTGTTGCTCGTGGTTTAGCTGGTGGAACTGCTACAACAAGTAATGTTATGACATCACCAGATGGTATAAATTGGACTTTAAGAACAGGTGCAAGTAATAGTAAATGGTATGCTGTATCGTGGTCACCAACATTAGGAATGTTTGCTGCTGTATCAAGTACAGCTTCAACATCAAGTATAATGACATCAACAGATGGTATAAACTGGACAATACGAACAAATCCAGCGTCACAAGCATATAGTGATATAATATGGTTATCAAATCAATCAATGTTTATGGCATCAGCAATGGGTGGTACATATAAAATAATATTTAGTAAAGATGGTATAAATTGGTATTCAATAACAAGTACAAATATAAGTGGTTCATTTAATGTTATTACATGGGCTCCATCAATAGGAACAATATGTACAGTAACAAATACATCAAGTGTAAATCAAGTAATGTTAATTAAAGAACCATCAGCAGCGGTAATTAATTATAGTAGTTTAACAACAAGCGGTGTATATTCAAGTAATATATTTTCAAATAAAAATGTTGGAAATATAATTGTACCATATAATTCAGTATCTTCAAGCAATATTGCTTCATCTACATTTTCATCAGTATCATTTACTGCTCAACCATTAACAACAATAATATGGAGTTCTGGATTAAATTTATTTATTGCTGCTGCACAAAGTGGTACAGGAAATCGTTTCTTAACATCACCAAATGGTACTACATGGACAAATCGTAGTAGTACAAGTGATGGTAATTGGTATGGTGGATGTTGGTCTCCTGAATTAGGAATGGCTGTAATGGTTGGTGGAGGTGCTTGTTCTACATCAACAAATGGTATAAATTGGACAGCAAGAAGTATTCCATCAGGAGAATGGTTTGATGTATGTTGGTCAAAAGAATTAGGATTATTTGTAGCAGTAGCGTGGGCATATGCTGCAACAAATAGACATGTAATGACATCACCAGATGGTATAACTTGGACAAGTAGAACAACTCCAAATAGTGAACAATGGCAAAGTGTTTGTTGGTCTCCTCAATTAAATCTTTTTGTTGCTGTTGCTGGTACAGGTACAAATAGAGTAATGACATCACCAGATGGTATAAATTGGACTTTAAGAAGTGCTTCAGCAGCAAATCGTTGGTATAGTGTAACATGGTCACCATCATTAGGATTATTTGTTGCTACAGCAATATCAGGTTCAAATAATCAAGTAATGACATCACCAGATGGTATTAATTGGACTACAAGAACACCTGCATCAAATAATGCATGGGCTAAAGTTATATGGATTGAAGAGCATAGTATGTTTATGGCGTGTGCTTTAGGAGGTACATATAAAATAATGTACAGTAAAAATGGTATAAATTGGTATTCAAATACAACAAGTAATATATCAGGTGATTTTGGAGGATTAGCATGGGCTCCATCAATTGGAACAGTATGTGCTGTAACAAATACAGCAAATGTAAATAAAGTAATGGTAGCAACTGCTCCAGTTGTTACACCATTAACTTCAAGTAATATATTTGAAACAAATTATTTCTTAGGAAATATTATTTCATCAAATGTATTAATTGGAAATATATATAGTGCTAATGTTTTAGTTGGTAATACAACAGCAAATATTATTGTTGGTAATACAACTACATCAGTTGTTGTTGGAAATATAGTAACTACAGGTATTGTTGGAAATATTACATCAAATGTATTAACAAATGTTTATAATCCATCAAATGTATCATCAGGTGCAACTACTTTTACTTATTCAACACCTCCATCAAATGTAAATAGACGTTGTGTTTGCTGGTCTCCTGAATTATTACAATTTTGTGCAGTTGCTTCATCAGGAACAACAAGTTCTATTATTACATCATATGATGGTAGAAGTTGGACAGCACGCACTGCTCCAGATACAAATAATTTAAGAGCTATTTGTTGGTCTCCTGAATTAGGACTTTATTGTGCTGTAGCAAGTACTGGTACTGGGAATCGTGTAATTACTTCTCCAGATGGTATTACATGGACAAGTCGTGTTTCGGCAGGTGATTATTCGTGGTCATCTATTGTTTGGGCTGCTGAATTAAATCTTTTTGTTGTTGTTGCTTTTACAGCATCAGGTACTAATGAACGTGTTATGACATCTCCAGATGGTATTACTTGGACAGCACGTAACACACCTAATACTTTACAATATAATTCTGTTGCTTGGGCTCCATCTATAAGTACTTTATGTGCTGTTGCTGATACTGGTACAGGAAATCGTGTAATGACATCAAATAATGGTATTACTTGGACAAGTAGAACTTCTGCAGCTGATAATGATTGGAAATCTGTAGTATGGGCTCCTGAATTATCATTATTTGTTGCTGTTGCTTCTTCTGGTACAGGAAATCGTGTAATGACAAGTCCAGATGGTATAACATGGACAAGTCGTACTTCTGCTGCTGATTATGCATGGTCATCAATTACATGGGCAGCTGATTTAGGTCGTTTTTATGTAGTAACTTCTGATACAAATAGTTTTATGATGACATCAACAAATGGTATTAATTGGTCACTTATAGCTACTTCAACTTTTAATACTTTTATATCAATTTGTTGGGCTCCTGAAATTGGTAAAATATGTGCTGTTTCATCATTAACAACAACATCAAATCGTATATTATCACATACAAATGCTGTATTTAGTGATGGTCGTACTTTTACATTATCTACAGCAAATGCTTTTAATATATTAAATAATATGAATGCATATGAATGGTCAGGTAATTTAATGGTTGGTGTAGGAAGTGGAACAAGTAATGTAATTGCAACAAGTAGTAATATAGTAACTTGGACAGACCGTACAAGTACAAATATTAATATTTATAATCAAAATTGGTCTTCATTAGCTTGGTCTTCATCATTAAATATTTATTGTGCTATTTCATCATCAGGTACTGGATATCGTGTAATGACTTCATCAAATGGAACAAATTGGGTTCCTGTATCAACACCTGCTGATAATAATTGGACATGTGTTATTTGGGTTGAAGAACTTTCATTATTTGTTGCTGTTGGTTCAAGTGGTACTGGTAATCGTGTTATGACAAGTTCAAATGGTACATCATGGACTTTACGTACTTCAGCTGCAGATAATAACTGGACATCTGTTGCTTGGGCACCTTCATTAAATCTTTTATGTGCAGTATCTTCAAATGGTACGGGAAATCGTGTAATGACATCACCAAATGGTATTAATTGGACAATTCGTACATCACCTGCTAATAATAGTTGGAATTCAATTGCTTGGTCACCATCATTATCTCTTTTCTGTGCTGTTGCTTCATCTGGTACAAATAAACGTATTATGACATCACCTGATGGTATTACTTGGACAACTCGTAATACAAATTACAATGATTTTGCTTGGAATAATATTATTTGGGTTCCTGAAATTTCAAAATTCTATGTAACATCATCAGGTGAAACAAATGATAATGTTATTGCTACATCATCAGATGGTATTAATTGGTTATTAACATATCCTCCTACAGATGCTGCTTATACATGGAAATCATTAGCTTGGTCACCAACATTAGGTGAATTATATGGTGTTGGTAAAAATACTAGTGGTAATATTTCTACAATTATGAGTACAAATAGTATGCTTTCTGGAAATGTATATACTCCAAATGAATTATCTGGAAATGTATTTTCATATACTTATAGTTCACTTTCAACATATCAAAATATGAGAGATATAACATGGTCTCCAAGTTTACGACTTTTTTGTGCAGTAGGTTCAAATAGTACAACATCATCTATTATTACTTCTTCAAATGGTGTTACATGGAATACTAGAACAGCACCAAATACGAATAATCTTTGGGGAGTATGTTGGTCTCCTCAATTATCATTATTTGTTGCTGTAGCAAATAGTGGTACTGGAAATCGTGTTACTACATCACCTAATGGTACTACATGGACAGCACGTACTTCTGCAGCAGATAATGCTTGGAGAGCAGTAGATTGGTCTCCTCAATTATCATTATTTGTAGCTGTAGCTGTTTCAGCAACAAATACTTCTCAAATGGCTATGACATCTCCAGATGGTATAACTTGGACTATTCGTAATACTTATAACGGTGGTACTTGGTCAGATGTATGCTGGTGCCCAGAATTAGGAATATTTGTAGTTGTATCTAGTACAAATGGTCATGTAATGACTTCATCAGATGGTATTACTTGGACACGTTATGCAGCTGCTTCATCAAATGCATGGCAATCTGTATGTTGGTCTCCAGAACTTTCATTATTTGTTGCTGTAGCAAATAGTGGTACTGGAGATCGTGTAATGACAAGTCCAAATGGTCAAACATGGACAAGTCGTACTTCTGCTGATGATAATATATGGGCTTCAGTTGTTTGGGTAAGTGAATTAGGAAGATTTTTTGCTGTATCAAATGATACAAATAAAGTAATGATGACTTCAACAAATGGTATTAATTGGTCATTAATTACAATTACAAATAATTTTTATTCATCTATATGCTATGCTCCTGAATTAGGTCAAATATGTGCAATGACATCTAGAACAGATACAACTGGTAGAGCTTTAACTTTTTCATCAGCTATTTTACCAAATTATCGTAACTTTACAATTACAAATACTACTAATAAACTTGGTAATATTAATTCATTAGTTTGGAATCCTTCATTAAACACTTTTACAGGTTTAGGTAATGGTACTGTTAATTTAATTCAAGATTCTTATGCAAATATTTCTGGAAATAGTTTAATAACATATACAACTGAATCAATGTATAATTATTTATCAAATAATTGGAAATCAGTTGTTTATTCATCATCACTTGGTATTTATTGTGCTGTAGCTTCAAGTGGTACAGGAAATCGTATTATGACATCTTCAGATGGTATAAATTGGGTTCCTCGTACTTCACCTGCAGATAATAATTGGGAAAAAGTTATTTGGGTATCTGGATTAAATATTTTTGTTGCTGTAGCTTCTTCAGGTAATAATAATCGTGTAATGACTTCATCAAATGGTATTACTTGGACATTACGTACTACAACAAATAATAATTGGAAATCAGTTGCTTGGTCACCTACACTTCCACTTCTTTGTGCAGTTGGTGCTTTAACATATACTAAACCAACAACTCTTTATACAACCATTAGTAATAATAAAGTAGCAGTAGTAGTAAATGATGCAACAGGATTAAGTGATGAAACTAGTGTATCATCATTTGGTACTTATAATACTGTAGTTGGAACAGGACCAACTTATTATTCATCAGGAGGTTATAAAAATAAACCATATATATATTTTACAGGCTTATCTGGAACTAGTTATTTAAAAGTATCTTCATTAGCATTAAATATGGCTACAAATGGTGGTTTTACATGTGTATCTAAAGTATATATAACAAAAAATACTGTTTCTTCAAGTCCTGTATTCCAATCAAATAATACAACAGGTAATGGTAATAATTTAGTTAATGTAATATTAAGAAATTCAGAAAATGGGTTTTCAGTTAATTTTGTATTATGGAATGGTACTTCAGCTGTTGGTGATATTAGTACACCATTATATCCTTATAATAATTGGTATACAATTACTGCTAGATCAGAATCATCAAATGGAGGTGCAATGGAAATATATGTTAACGAAGTACTTGTTGCAACAGGAAATTTAACTGCTGCTTTAACAAATCGTACAAATACATATAATTATTTAGGTCAAGCAAGTACTGGTACTACATTACGTTTTACAGGTTTATATGATTCACTCTTTGTTTATGATAAAAAATTATCAACTTCTGAACTTCAAACTATTTATAACTATATTGAAGGAACTTCTGGTGATAATAATTCTATTATGACATCAACTGATGGTACTACATGGACTTCTCGTTCAACAAATGTTGATAGTAATAATGTTATGTCAATTGCTTGGTCATCAAAATTATCTTTATTTGTTGCAATTGGTAATAATCATTTAGGAAATCGTATTATTCGCTCATCAAATGGTATAGATTGGACTGTTTGTAAAGTAAATTATGATTATAAGAATTGGAAAAATGTTATTTGGATTGAAGAGTTAGGAATGTTTTATGTAACTAGTACAGATGATACATATGATAATGTAATATTATCATCTTATGATGCTATTACTTGGAATATTACTTATCCTCCAACAGATGACATATATAGTTGGAAAAACTTTGTTTGGGCTCAATCATTAAATAAACTTTATTGTTTTGGTGAAGATATAAGTGGTAATGCATCTATATTATCTCATACAAATCAAATAAAATATACTACATCTAATGTATCTACTACAACACCAGTATACGGAAATATTAATATTCCTGAATACGGTAATATATTAACACCCGTTTATGGTAATGTATCCGTTCCATTATATGGTAATTTAATTACTCCTGTTTATGGTAATATTATTACATCCATTTATGGTAATCTTAAAATCCCTGTTTATGATTATTCAAATAGTGCTATTTATGGAAATATTTATTTCCCAAGTACTTCTATTACTTCTTCAAATATTACACTTTCTTCAAATATTATTTCATCAAATATTAATGTTACTCTTCCTTTATACGGAAATATATTAACACCAGTTATTGGTAATGTTGCTGTACCTGTATACGGTAATTTAACTGTTCCTCAATATGGTAATGTTACAAACCCTGTTTATGGTGATTTACTTATTCCTCAATACGGTGTTATTACAGAACCCATTTATGCAAATGTACTTGTTCCCGTTTATGGTAATATTACAATTCCTATTTATGGTAATGTTATTACACCTGTTTATGGTAGTGCTTATCTTCCTGTATATGGTAATGTTGAAGTACCTGTATATGGTAATGTATTAGTTCCTGAATATGGATTTATTCAAATTCCTCAATATACTGAAGTTACAACTCCTGTTTATGGTAATGTTGAAGTTCCTGTTTATGAATTACAAAGTTTCCCTATTTATGAAACACAAACCATTCCTATTTATACTGCTGTTCCTACACCTATTTATGATACAGTTATAGAAGATATTTATGAAACAGTTTATACACCTATTTACAATGTTTCTAATGTTGCTATTTATCAAACAGTAATTACACCAATTTATAAAGAAATAATTACACCTATTTATGGTACTATTTATTTACCACAATATGAAGAAGTATTAACACCAATTTATCAAGAAAGTACTGTTCCTATTTATGAAGAAGTTATTACACCTATTTATCAAGAAACAATTATTCCAGTAACAACTTATGTATATACTCCTGTATATCAAGATATTACTGAACCTGTTTATGAAGATGTATTACAACCGGTTTATGGTAAAGCATTATTACCAGTATATACTGAAATACAAATTCCTATTTATAGTGAAGTATTAGTATATGTTGACCCAACTGCTAAAACAAGTAGTACAAATGATTTATTTACAGGAAGTGCTACTGTTACAAATCTTCTTTCTTTTGCAAATGGTACTGTTAATAATCTCTTTAGTACTGATTCATTATATGCTCCTAATTTAACCATTTCTTCAGCTCCAACTACATTAAATCTTGGTAATACAAATGCTGGAAATATGAATGTAAGCAATTTAATTGTAAATCCAAACTTTAATGCTCGTAATAGTATTATTACTGACAGAGTATTAAGTTCATTCAGAAATGCTACTTTTAGTAACGAATTTTTTGTAGGTAATTTAACTGTTAATCGTTCTTACATTTCATTTAATAGTGATAAAGAATTTAATCCTGCAAATATTAGTGTAAATCAAACATTGTTTGCTACAAATGTAACTTCATCATCTTCAAATGTAAATATTCAAAATATGAGTACATTAAATGGTGCTAGTATGATACATATTAAAGATAATACTTCTGAATCAAATATTCGTGATAATATTATTAATACAACAACTTTAACTTCAAATAATAGCATTACTTTAATTGATGTTACAATTGATAATGATGCTACTACAAAAAATATTAATGTAACTAATGAAATAACTAGCTCTGGAAATATATATGGTAAAAACTTTGAATCTAGTAGTAACTTAAATGCTCAAAATGTTATTGCTAGTGATAATATGTTTATTAGTAGTAATGTTTCGGGTACATTTACTATGCCTCGTACTGAAGCTGGTAATTTAACAATTAAAGATACTGTAAGAAATAATAATATTAAATCATCATCATTACAAGATATATTAGATTTACATACTAGTAATATTTCATCCTCAAAATTATATACTTCAATAAATTCATTACGAACTGTTTTAAATAAAGATAACGCTGATAATCTTTACTTAGGTAGTGAAATTAGCGGAAATATTTATATTGGTGGTCCTCAACAAATTACTCAAACCATTTATATTGGTAGTGCTCTTGATACAATTTATATTGGTGGCGATCTTTCAAATATTTTAAGTAGCGATGTATCTGTAAAAGATGCTGCAATTGTTATTAATCATAACGGAACTTCTTACACTAATAGTGGTATACAATTTGAAGAAAATTCAGTAATTGTTGGTTCATTATTACTTAACTCTTCTGGAGAATTTGTATTTACTGATGCTACTGGTAATGTTTATTCATTAACAACTATTGCAAATGGTAACTTTGAAAATATGAATGTAAATGGAAGTGTATTAGGAACAAAAGATCTTATATCAAGTAATATTATTGTACAAAATTCTGTAACTGCAACATATCTTGAAACAAATACTTATGAAAATAGTTCAAATATTAATAGTTCAAATATAAATACAGTACTTATTAATACTTCATCATTACTTTCAACCATTATGAATAGTACAAATATGAATATTACAAATGATACTAATGTAAATGGTAATGTAACAGTTACAAATAATATGAATAGTAGTACAATCAATAGTGCTATAATGAATACAACTAATTTAACAAATAGTTCAAATATTAATGTTTCTCAACTCACTTTTGATACTTTAAATGGTACTAATATGGTTATTACAAACAATAGTACTATTGAAAATATTAATACAAATACTATTCAATTAAATTCTGGTAATTTAAGTACTACAAATAGTGTAATTACAAAAAATATTTCATTAGATAATGGTAATGTAAGTACATTAGATTCAAATTATGATTTAAGAATTAAAGGTACTACACATTTTGGTATAGCTAATATGATAGATAATAATGAATTTGGTATAATGAATATTACAACAGGAAATGTTAATCCTGAACCATCTTTATCATTTGTTCGTAAAAACAATTATGTATGGAATATGGGTTATGATGAAGGTTCAAATGACTTTGTTATTTATGATGGTAATGTTGGTGTACGATTAACAGCAACAAATTCACAATCATGGTCATCTGTTTCAGATGAACGATTTAAGAAAAATATTGAAACAATAAATGAAGTAGAAGCAATGAATAAAGTAATGAATGGACGTGGTGTTTATTACAATTATTTATCTGATAAAGATGAAACTCAACGCAAAGTTGGTTTTATTGCTCAAGAATTACAAACAATACTACCAGAAGTAGTTGATGTACCAGAAAATCCTGAACATATGTATACAGTAAGATATCAAGAAGTATATCCATTATTAGTACAATCACTTAAAGGTGCTCTTAAAGAAGTAAAAGAATTAAAAACGAAAGTTCAAGAATTAAAAGAAAAAAGAAAAAATTAAAAGAAAAAAAGAAAAATAAGTTAAAATAATATTTTTTTTTTATAAATATATGATAAATATAAATTTATATTTATTATAAATGTCTGAAAATCTTGTAGAAAATAGCAATTTTCAAGTATATGAAAATACTGAGAATGCTTACAAAACATTAAAAAATGAAACAATTTCAAAATTAGATATTTTAGGAAATCGTATTGAAAAATTAATGAATATTGATGAAAATACTTTAAAAAATCAAGAAGCCATATTATTATTATTAGAAAGTGTTAAAAATATTTATACTGAATTATATATATTAAAAAAAGATATTGAAGATTTGAAAAATTATAATACACAAGAATCTAATATGTAAAAAATATATTATTTAAGATGAGCAAAAGGTGCATTAAAATCTTTAGTATAGCGATAAAATTTATTTCGCTCATTAAAAAATTTAAGTAATATATCATTTACTATAAACGATGAAAATCCATAACATACAGTATTTACATCTTGATAATCAGAAAATGGTAAATATCTAAAATCAGCTAATACAATTTTCCGATAAAAATGATAACCACGCTTTTTATAAAGTTCATATCTTTCTTTATCATTAATTAATTTCATACATTCTTCATATATAGTTTCAT
>JACCEC010877930.1_pt1 | contig 22333 bp, 21 predicted proteins | sample 7450121 | NCBI WGS metagenome assembly JACCEC01 (sample SAMN15323455, study PRJNA562643) | freshwater metagenome | isolation source: river surface water | place: USA:Blue River Watershed | collected 2017-08-18 | reverse complement strand
TGGCTGCTGTTTACCGAATTCAATTTCCTGCACGACATCGGCATGACCGTGTGGCGTGTGGTGGGCGGCTTCATCCTGGCCGCCGTCATCGCCGTGCCTCTGGGCATCGCGATGGGCGCGCACAAGGGCGTCGAGGCGTTCCTTGAGCCCTTCGTCTCGTTCTGCCGCTACCTGCCGGCCTCGGCCTTCATTCCGCTGCTGATTCTTTGGGCCGGCATTGGCGAGCTGCAAAAGATCCTGGTGATCTTCATTGGCTCGGTGTTCCAGATCGTGCTGATGGTGGCCGTGACCGTGGGCTCGGCCCGCCGTGACCTGGTCGAGGCGGCCTACACCCTTGGGGCGTCCAATTCGGGCATCGTCCGGCGCGTGCTGATTCCGGGCGCCGCACCGGACATCGCCGAGATCCTGCGTCTGGTGCTCGGTTGGGCCTGGACCTATGTCATCGTGGCCGAACTGATTGGCTCGTCCTCGGGCATCGGCCACATGATCACCGACAGCCAGGCGCTGCTCAATACCGGCCAGATCATCTTCGGCATCATCGTGATCGGCCTGATCGGTCTCATCTCCGATTTCGCTTTCAAGTCGCTCAATCGACGTCTCTACGCCTGGAGCTCGCTGTGAACGACCACCTGTGCATCCAGGGCGTCTCGCGCACCTTCACCACCGCCAAGGGTCCTGCCACGCAGGCGCTCACGCCGGTGGACTTCAACGTGCGCGAGAACGACTTCGTCACCATCCTGGGCCCCTCGGGCTGCGGTAAATCCACCCTGCTGCGTATCGTGGCGGGCCTGGACCAACCAAGCACCGGCCGCGTGCTGCTCGATGGCCACGAGGTGCAAGGCCCCGGCGCTGACCGCGGCATGGTGTTTCAGAGCTACACGCTGTTTCCCTGGCTCACGGTGGAAGAAAACATCCGCTTCGGCCTGCGCGAACGGCAAATGCCCGAGGCGCAGCAAAAGGAACGCAGCGACTACTTCATCGCCAAGGTGGGCTTGCGTGGCTTCGAACACCACTACCCCAAGCAGCTCTCAGGCGGCATGCAGCAGCGCACCGCCATCGCGCGCGCGCTGGCCAATGACCCCAAGATCCTGCTGATGGACGAACCCTTCGGCGCACTGGACAACCAGACCCGCGTGCTGATGCAGGAGCTGCTGCTCGGCATTTGGGAGTCGGCGCGCAAGACGGTGCTGTTCGTCACGCACGACATTGACGAGGCCATCTTCATGGCCAACCGCGTCGCGGTGTTCAGCGCGCGCCCCGGCCGCATCAAGGCCGAACTCGCGGTGGACTTCGCCCACCCGCGTCACTACAAGATCAAGACCTCGCCGGAGTTCATGGCGATCAAGGCCCGCCTGACCGAGGAGATCCGGGCCGAGTCCATGGCGGCGGCCGAACACTGAGCGTCACCCGCCATGGCCCGCCGCACGACGTCTCTGACCCCGCGTGCCCGCCCGGGTACGCGCGGGCACGCGTCATCCGCCGGGTCCCCAGCGGCAGCGGCGAGTTCGGTCGCCCTGTTCCAGCAGGTCAAGGACCACATCGCACGCAAGATCCAGGACGGCACGCTGCGCGCGGGGGACCGCCTGCCATCCGAGCACGACCTGGTGGCGCAGTTCGGGATCTCGCGCATGACGGTCAATCGCGCGCTGCGCGAGTTGGTGGAACAGGGGCGCATCGTGCGCACGGCGGGCGTGGGCAGCTTCGTGGCCGAGCCCAAGCCGCAGTCCACCTTGCTGCACGTCGTCAACCTGGCCAGCGAGATCCGCGCGCGCGGGCATGACTACCGCTGCGAAATGCTGGTGATCGAACGCGTGGCCGCCACGCTGGAAGTCGCCTCGGCGCTGGACGTGCGCACGGGTGAGTCGGTGTACCACTCGGTCTGCGTGCACCTGGAAAACGGCGTGCCGATCCAGCTCGAAGACCGCTACGTCAATCCGCGCATCGCGCCCGACTTCATCTGCCAGGATTTCACCCACCAGCAGCCCTCGGAGTTTCTGGTGCGCACCGTCCCCTTTGACGAGATCGAGCACGTGGTCGACGCGGTACTGCCCACGCCGGAACAGGCCGCGCGCCTGCAGATGGAACCCGGACAACCGGGCCTGCTGCTCACGCGCCGCACCTGGACGGGCGGCACGCCGGTGACGTTGGTGCGATGCCTGCACCCTGCCAGTCGCTACCGCCTGGGTAGCCGCTACCGCGCCAGCGGTAACCCGATCTCCACCTGAGCCCGATGCCCATGACACGCGACGGCATCTGCACCTCAGCTTGTATAGACAGGATCGCCCGCGGTCCTGATGTTCCGTTCTCCAAGGAGTGATGCCATGACCACCCATACCGACCCCCGCCTGGACCCGACCCGCGTGGTGCGCGCGCCGCGCGGCACGCACCTGCATTGCAAGAACTGGGTGACGGAAGCTGCGTATCGCATGATCCAGAACAACCTGGACCCCGAAGTCGCCGAGAACCCGCAGCACCTGGTGGTGTACGGCGGCATTGGCCGCGCCGCGCGTGACTGGGCCTGCTTTGATCAGATCCTGGCCTCGCTTCGCGACCTGAACGAGGACGAATCGCTGCTGGTGCAATCGGGCAAGCCGGTGGGCGTGTTCAAGACGCACCCGAACGCGCCACGCGTGCTGATCGCCAACTCCAACCTCGTGCCCAAGTGGGCCAGCTGGGAGCATTTCAACGAGCTCGATCGCAAAGGTCTGTTCATGTACGGCCAGATGACCGCAGGCTCGTGGATCTACATCGGCAGCCAGGGCATCGTGCAGGGCACGTTCGAGACCTTCGTCGAAGCGGGCAAGCAGCACTATGCCAACGACCTCGCCGGCAAATGGATCCTGACCTCGGGCCTGGGCGGCATGGGCGGCGCGCAGCCCCTGGCCGCCACGCTGGCGGGCGCCTGCTCGCTGAACATTGAATGCCAGCAAAGCAGCATCGACTTTCGCCTGCGCACCCGCTATGTGGACAAGCAGGCCCGCGACATCGATGAAGCCCTGGCCATGATCCGCCAGCACACCGCTGCGAAAGAAGCGGTGTCCATCGCCCTTCTGGGCAACGCCGCCGAGGTGCTGCCCGAGCTGGTGCGCCGCGCGCGCGCCGGCCAGATCCGCCCTGACCTCGTCACCGACCAGACCTCGGCGCACGATCTGGTGAACGGCTACCTGCCCCCGGGCTGGACGATCGCACAATGGCGCGAGGCGCAGCGTGATCCCTCGCAACACAAACGACTGACCGACGCCGCGGCCCAGGGCTGCGCCACGCAGGTGCAGGCCATGCTGGACTTCCAGGCCATGGGCATTCCCACCGTCGATTACGGCAACAACATCCGCCAGGTGGCCTACGACCAGGGCGTGAAGAACGCCTTCGACTTCCCCGGCTTCGTGCCCGCCTACATCCGCCCGATGTTCTGCGAAGGCAAGGGCCCCTTCCGCTGGGTTGCGCTCTCGGGCGACCCCGAGGACATCTACAAGACCGACGCCAAGATCAAGGAGTTGTTCCCTGAGAACAAGCACACCCATCGCTGGCTGGACATGGCGCGCGAGCGTATCGCCTTCCAGGGCCTGCCCGCGCGCATCTGCTGGCTGGGTCTGGGCGAGCGCCATCGCGCGGGCCTGGCCTTCAACGAGATGGTGAAGAAGGGCGAGCTCAAGGCCCCGATCGTGATCGGCCGCGACCACCTGGACACCGGCTCGGTGGCCAGCCCCAACCGCGAGACCGAGGCCATGCGCGACGGCACCGACGCGGTCAGCGACTGGCCGCTGCTCAATGCCCTGCTCAATACCGCGGGCGGTGCGAGCTGGGTCAGCCTGCACCATGGCGGTGGCGTGGGCATGGGCTATTCGCAGCACTCGGGGATGGTGATCGTGGCCGATGGCACCGATGCCGCCGCCGAGCGACTGGCCCGCGTGCTGGTGAACGACAGCGGCAGCGGCGTGATGCGCCATGCCGATGCGGGCTACGACCTGGCTGTCGCCACCGCGAAGAAGCAGGGCCTGAAGCTGCCCATGATCCGCTGAGGGTCAGGAGTCACTCCATGCGCTGGCACCGATTCGACTGCGCCGACCTGCCCACCATGCCCTGGAAGAACGGCGGGGGTGTCACGCGCGAGGTGGTGTGCCAGCCGCCCGGCGCGAACATGGAGGACTTCGACTGGCGCGTGAGCATTGCCGCCGTCGCCAGCGACGGGCCGTTCTCGTCCTTCTCCGGCATCGACCGGATAATCACGCTGCTCGAAGGGGGCGGCATGCACCTGGCCAGCGACGACAGCACCATCGACCACCGGCTGGACACGCCGCTGCAGCCCTTTGCCTTCCCTGGCGAGGCCCGCGTCCATGCGCGCTTGCTGGCCGGTGCTTGCGAGGACTTCAATGTGATGGCGCGGCGCGCGACATGTCGCGCCGAGGTCCGCATCCTGCGACACGCCAGCGAGGTGTCGGCGCCCCAGGGTCTGCTGCTGGCGACGCAGGGCGTCTGGAGCGTTCAGCCCCCCCACGAGGATGCGCATGCCCTGCCTGTGCAATTGGGTCTGTGGTGGCAGGCTGATGCAACGAACCCGGACACCTCCTGGCAGCTGCACCCGCAGACACCGGGGGCCTCGCTGCTGGCCGTTACGATCCATCCGCTGAGCGCGACCCCGTCATGACACTCCCGCCCGCCTCTCACGCCCTGCCCAGCGCCGATGGCGTCTGGAAGCACCTGCACCTGGCGCCCGAGGCCCAGGGCGAGGGCGCGCCGGCGCTGCGCGACGCCGCTATCGTGGTGGAAGGCGGCCAGGTTCTCTGGGTCGGCCCGGCGGCGAACCTGCCGGCTCACCATGCGGCCCGACCCCACCACGACGGCCGGGACGCACAAGTCACGCCAGGCCTGGTCGACTGCCACACCCATCTGGTCTACGGCGGACAGCGCGCCAACGAATTCGCGATGCGCCTGGCGGGTGCCACCTACGAAGACGTGGCCCGCGCAGGCGGCGGCATCGTCTCCAGCGTGCGCGCCACCCGCGAGGCGGATGAAGACGCGCTCTACGCGCAGGCCGCACCGCGGCTGCAGACCCTGCTCGATGAGGGCGTGTGCGCCATCGAGATCAAGTCGGGCTACGGCCTGGACCTTGCCCACGAGCGCAAGCAGCTGCGTGTCGCACGGCGCCTGGGCATCGACTTCGGCGTCACGGTGCGCACCACCTTTCTGGGCGCGCATGCGCTGCCCCCCGAGTACGCGGGCCGCAGCGGGGACTACATCCGCACCGTGTGCGAGCAGATGATGCCGGCGCTGGCGGCCGAGGGCCTGGTGGATGCCGTCGACGTGTTCTGCGAGCGCATCGGCTTTTCGCTGGCCGAGACCGAACAAGTCTTTCAGGCCGCGCAGCGCCTGGGCCTGCCGGTGAAGCTGCACGCCGAGCAGCTCTCCGACATGGGCGGCGCCGCACTCGCCGCGCGTTACGGCGCGCTGTCCTGCGACCACATCGAGCACCTGAACCCCGAGGGCATTGCCGCGATGCGCGAAGCCGGTACCGTCGCCGTGCTGCTGCCCGGGGCCTACTACACGCTGCGCGACACGCATCTGCCGCCGATCGAGGCGCTCCGCGCCGCGGGCGTGCCGATGGCGGTGTCCACCGACCACAATCCGGGCACCTCGCCGGCGCTGAGCCTGCTGCTGATGGTGAACATGGCCTGCACGCTATTTCGGCTCACGGTGCCCGAGGCGCTGGCCGGTGTGACGCGCCATGCCGCGCGCGCCCTGGCCCTGCAGGCCACGCACGGCGAGATCGGCGTGGGTCGCCCCGCGAATTTCGTGTTGTGGCCCCTCGCGGATGTCGCCGAACTGGCCTATTGGGTGGGACAACGTCCGGCGTGTCGCGTCGTACGTAATGGACGCATCGCGCGCTGACAGGCGACCAGGATCAGACACGCCATGACCGCCACCCCGCACACGCTGCATGCCACTGACGCCTTGCTGCCCACAGGCTGGGCCCGTGATGTGCTGCTGCAATGGGATGCACAAGGGCGCCTGACCGGCGTCACTTCGGGCGCCCCCTGTCCGCCCGACACGCCGCGCGCACAGGGCCCTCTGCTGCCGGGTATGCCCAATCTGCACTCGCACGCCTTTCAGCGCGCCTTTGCGGGCCTGACCGAATACCGTGGCGCCGCTCAGGACAGCTTCTGGAGCTGGCGCACGCTGATGTACCGCTTCGCGGGTGCGATCACGCCGCAGCAGCTGGAGGCGGTCGCCTTCGGTCTGTATGTCGAGATGCTGGAGGCGGGCTATACGAGCGTGTGCGAGTTCCATTACCTGCACCACGACACCGACGGCCGGCCCTACGCCGACGACGCGACGCTGTCGCAGGCCCTGCTGCGAGCGGCCGCGCGCGCGGGCCTCGGTCTGACCCTGCTGCCCGTGCTGTATCAGACCTCAGGCTTTGGTGGCCTGCCCCCGAGCGAAGGCCAGCGGCGCTTCATCCGCAGCACCGACAACATGCTGGCCCTGCTGGAGCGCCTCGCGCCGGCTTGCCGCGCCCAGGGCGCACGCCTGGGCCTGGCCCCGCACTCGCTGCGCGCGGTGCCGCCCGAGAGCTTGCGCGAAGCGGTCGCCGGCCTGCACGCGATCGATGCCGGTGCCCCGGTGCATCTGCACATCGCGGAGCAAACCGCCGAAGTCCAGGCGTGCCTGGCCTGGTCTGGCCAGCGTCCGGTGCAGTGGCTGCTCGATCACGCGCCGGTGGATGCGCGCTGGTGCCTCGTGCATGCCACCCACATGACGCCCGACGAATACCAGCGGGCGGCCGGTACCGGCGCCGTCGCAGGCTTGTGCCCCACGACCGAGGCCAACCTGGGCGATGGCATTTTCGACACCCAGGTCTGGCGTGGTGCGGGCGGGCGCTGGGGCGTGGGCTCCGACAGCCACGCCACGGTGAATGCGGCCGAGGAACTGCTGATGCTCGAGTACGGCCAGCGACTCATGACACGCCAGCGCAATCTGCTGGCACGCGTAGACCAGCCCTCAGTGGCCACCGCCATGACGCTGGAAGCCGTGGCCGGCGGTGCGCAGGCCAGCGCGCGGCCCATCGCGGGCCTGGCCGTGGGCCAGCAAGCGGACTGGGTGGTGCTCGATGCCAACGACCCCCTGCTGCAGGGACTACCCACCGCCGAGGCGATGCTGTCTGCCCATGTCTTCGCCAGTCACCGCCGCAGCGCTGTCGCCGAGGTCTGGGTGGCTGGCCAGCCTCATGTGCGCGCGGGCCGCCATGTCCTGCACCATGAGGCGCTGTCCGGACTGGCCACCGCCCGCCGGCAACTCCTCACCGACAACCCATGACCCTGTTCCACACCGACACGCCGCCCTTTCACTTCCGCGCCGGCACGCGGCCTCTGCTGATCTCGATGCCGCATGTGGGCACGCATGTGCCCCCCGCGCTGGCCGCGCGCTTCACCGACGAGGGGCGGCGCGTGCCTGACACCGATTGGCACCTGGAGCGCTTGTACGACTTCGCCGACGAACTCGGCGCCTCGGTGCTGGTGGCCACGCATTCGCGCTATGTGATTGACCTCAATCGCCCGCCGGACGGTGCGAGCCTCTATCCCGGCCAGCGCGTGACGGGGCTGTGCCCGGTCGACCTGTTCGACGACCAGCCGCTCTATCGCGATCCCGACGACCTGCCGACCGAAGCGGAAATCGCCGCGCGGCGGGACGCGATCTGGCGTCCGTACCACGCGAAGATCACCGAAGAGCTCGCACGCTTGAAGGCCTCGCACGGCGCCGCCGCTTTGTGGGATGCGCACTCGATCCGCTCGGTGGTGCCGCGTTTCTTCGAAGGCCAGCTGCCGGATCTGAACCTGGGCACCGCCGATGGCGCCAGCTGCGACGCAGGCCTGGCCTCACGCCTGCTGGCGATCGGCCAGGAAGCCGCGGGCTACACCGCGGTGCTCAATGGTCGATTCAAAGGCGGTCATATCACCCGCCACTTCGGCCAACCTGTACAAGGCATCCACGCGATCCAGCTGGAGATGACGCAGCGCTGCTACATGCAGGAGGCCTGGCCCTTCGATTACCTCGCGCAAACCGCGGCGGGGGTGCAGCCGACGGTGAAGCGGATGCTGGAGACGGTACTGGAGTTCGTGGAAGGCGCACGCCGCCGGTGAGCGCACCGCGCTCGATCGTGCGCGCCTTTGCCGCCGGCCCTCACGCCCCACAACATTTCTTGAACTTCTTCCCGCTCCCGCACGAACACGGGTCATTGCGCCCCGGCTCGGCCTCCTTGCGCACGCTCACCACACGCGGGCCCAGGCTTTTCCAGACCTGACGCAGGTCGTAGACGCTCCACACCGCCTTGCCGAAGTCGTCGATGCGGCGGTCGGACACACTGGGAGGGCCGTCCTCGCTGTACATGGACACCGCGGGCTTGCCGGTATCGGGCTGGGTCAGCGCCGCGATGGCACTCAGGGCTTCGCGCACCATGTCGGCGGCCTCGCGGTCCCGTGGCAGCGCCCATTCCTCCGACCATGTTTGCACCCCGTGCATGAATCCATTCGCCCAAGTCTCGGCGAAATACGGCAGGTCCTCGATCACGGTGTCGCCACGCTCGGCTTCAGGCAAGGCGAGCACCGCCCCGCGCATGTCCAGCAGCTCGGGCTGGTAGGCGCGCGGGTCTTCCAGCGTGTCGACCTCGGCATCCAGGCCGGTGGCCACTTCGCACCAGCGGCGATGCCAGCGCATGACGAACTCCATGTGCGCCATGGGCTGGAAGGCTTCGCCCAGCAGCGCGGGCCAATAGTCCACGGGGTCGATGGGGCGGCGGCAACACACCAGCGCCGCGAGAAAACCTTCACAGAACTCCCAGTCCGGCGTGTCGTCGACTTGCTCTCGGAGCTGGTCCAGCACCGCGTCCTGGGCTTCAAAGTCCTCGGTGCCCAGCGGGAGGTCGTCGGTCGCGGGCGTGGGAGTGGGGGTGTCGTTCGTCATGATTCCAGGCACAAGGGTTCGAAGGCGAACCGGGTCTGCACCGACCAGGCCGCCAGACGCTTCTTCATCGAGAGTACCGCGCGGTCCTTGCTCAGAAGCAGGGCCTGGCGAGAGACGGCCAGGTCGATGAATTTCTGGTCGTCGGGGTCACTGCAGGTGACGGGGGCCTTGGGGGGCGCCTCGACCACCGTCGCGTGGCGATCGAAGGCAGCGAGCACGTCACGGGCCTCCAGCCCATAAAAATCCAGTCGCGGCACGATCTGTGGATAGGCCAGCACGCGCGCCAGCTCCTCACGCATGGCCGCCGTGGCCACCCACTGCCAGCGGCCTTCAGCCAGCGCGGGTAGCACCGGCTTGGCTGCCTCGTCGGCGAACACGAAGACATCCAGCACGATGTTGGTGTCCAGCACCAGCGCGTTCATACGCGCTCCTGGGGCGCGCCCGTCTCGCGTGCGCGCGCCGAGCCCGCCACCATATCGAAGCGGAACAAGCGGCATTCGATGGGTCCGTTCCACATCGGCATGCGGCGCGATTCCTTCAGGCGCATGCGTGAAGGCAACTTCAGATCGGGCGTGAGCACCCAGGCGGTCCAGCCCGCGTAGTGCTTTTTCCAGTGCGCGGCCAGCTGCACGAAGAAGTCGGTGCCGGCGGCATCGCCGGACTCCATCTGCGCACGCTCACGGCCGCCCCGGCCACGCCCCGCGACGCCCGCAGTCTCGATGCGCTCGCCGTAGGGCGGGTTCAGCAGCAGGATGCCAGGCGTCTCGGTGGGGGGCATGCGTTGCAACGCATCGCCGCCGCGAAACTGCACGACACCGGCCACACCCGCGCGCTCTGCGTTACGCGTGGCGAAATCGACCATGCGAAAGGCCACGTCCGAGCCATGGATCGACACCTGCGCGGTCTTGCGCTGCGCCTGTGCCTCCTCCTTGAGCCCCGACCAGACATGGGCCTGGTAAGGCAGCAGCTTTTCGAAGCCAAAGCGACGCATCAGCCCGGGCGCGATGCCGCAGGCGATCTGGGCCGCCTCGATGGCGATCGTTCCGCTGCCGCAGCAGGGGTCGTACAGCGGGACGCTACCGTCCCAGCCGCTGGCGGCGATCATGGCGGCCGCCAGCGTTTCCTTCAGGGGCGCCTCGCCCTTGTCTTCGCGCCAGCCGCGCTTGAAAAGAGGCTCGCCGGAGGTGTCGATATACACCGTGCAGTGCGTGGCGGTCAGGTGCGCGAACACCCGCACATCGGGGCGCTGCGTGTCCACGTCGGGGCGCGCGCCGGACTTGTCGCGAAAGCGGTCGCAGATCGCGTCCTTCACTTTCAGCGCCGCGAAGTTCAGGCTCTTGAGCGGACTGTGCTGCGCGGTGATCTCCACCTTGATGCTCTGGCGCGGCGTGAACCACATCTCCCAGGGCACCGCACGCGCCACGTCGTACACGCCCGCCTCGTCGCGGTAGGGCGCATGCGCCAGCTGCACCAGCACGCGTTGGGCTAGGCGCACCTGCAAGTTCAGGCGCATGGCCTCGCGCCAGGCGGCGCGCACCACCACCCCGCCACGACCCACCAGCAGGTCCTCGCCCGCCAGGCCCGTGAGACGGTGCACCTCGTCGGCCAGCAGATCTTCGACGCCCGCGGCGCAGGGCAAGAACAACGAGAGGGAATTCATGGAGAAAAGGTCAGAGCGCCTTGCGCAGGTTGGCCGGCGCGATGCGCAGGGCCTCGCGGTACTTGGCGACGGTGCGGCGAGCGCATTCGATGCCCTGCTCCTTGAGCAGGTCGGAGATCTGACTGTCGGACAGCGGCTTCTTGGGACTCTCGGCCGCCACCAGCTGGCGAATCAGGGCGCGCACCGCGGTGCTCGAAGCATTACCGCCCGCCTCGGTGCTCAGGCCCGAGCCGAAGAAGTATTTCAATTCGAAAGTGCCGTAGGGCGTGGCCATGTACTTGGCGGTGGTCACGCGCGAGATGGTGGATTCGTGCAGACCCAGTTCGTCGGCGATTTCGCGCAGCACCAGCGGGCGCATGGCCAGCTCGCCGTGAATGAAGAAGTTCTTCTGGCGCTCCACGATGGCGTTGGACACGCGCAGGATGGTGTCAAAGCGCTGCTGGATGTTCTTGATGAACCAGCGTGCTTCCTGCAGGCGCTGCTGCAAGGCGGTATGGCTGCCCCCCTTGTTGGATTTCAGGGCGCCGGCATAGATGTCGTGCACGCGCAGGCGCGGCATGACGTCGGAATTGAGCTGTACCCGAAAGCGGGGCGTGGCACTGCGTGGCACGCGCGTGACGATCACGTCGGGGATCACGACGTTGCGCTCCACATCGACGAAGCGGCGTCCTGGCTTGGGCTCCAGGCGCGCGATCAGGCCAATGGCGGCCTTCACTTGCGTCTCGCTCTCGCCAGTCAGTTGCGTCAGGCGCTTGACGTCGCGCTTGGCCAGCAGGTCGATCGGCTGGCGCAGGATGGCCAGGGCGGCCTCGCAAGGCGAGTCGTCACCCGCTTCTTCCCGCTGCGCCTGCAGCTGCAGGGTCAGACATTCCGCCAGCGAGCGAGCCCCTACCCCCACAGGCTCCAGGTGATGCAGCAGGCGCAGGGCCACTGTGAAGTGGTGCACGAGTTCTTCCTGCTGCTCGAAGTCGTCGGGCGCCAGCGAAGCCGCCAGGGACTCCAAGGAGTCCTCCAGGTAGCCGTCGTCGTTCAACGACTCAATCAGGAAGCGCAACGCCGCGGAGTCTTCCTCGCACAGGCGCAGGGCCAGGGCCTGGCGGTGCAGGTGGGCCTGCAGCGATTCACCGCTGCGGGCCAGCTCGGAGGCGTCGGCCTCGTCGCCATCGGCGGCGCTGTCATTGCGGCGTGAGGGCGCGTCGCTGCCCCACTCGCTGTCGTCGGGTGCGATCTCGGTCGTGCCGTCACCTTCCCAGTCGCTGGGGCCGGCTTCAACCGGCGAGGCTTCGGCGTCTGAAGATTCCGCGGTCGAGGCGGTGCTCACGCTGCCCAGGCTGCCGATGAACTCGTTGCCCTCGGTATCACCCTCGCCATCGAGGGCCGGCATGTCGGCGCTGGACAGGCCGAACTCCTCGCGTGGCGCCTCCTCGGGCGCGCTCTCGAGGAAAGGGTTGTCGTCCAGCATCTGCTCGACTTCCTGGGCCAGTTCCAGGGTGGACAACTGCAACAGACGGATCGACTGCTGCAACTGGGGCGTGAGCGCCAGGTGCTGGGAGGTGCGTAACGACAGGCCCTGCTTCAAGCCCGGCCCCTCACATGCGGAAATGTTCGCCGAGGTACACGCGGCGCACGTCGGCGTTGTTCACGATCTCGTCGGGCGTGCCCTGCGCCAGTACATGGCCGTCGCTGATGATGAAGGCGCGGTCGCAGATGCCCAGGGTCTCGCGCACGTTGTGGTCGGTGATCAGGACGCCGATGCCACGCGATTTCAGGAAGCCGATGATGCGCTGGATCTCGATCACCGCGATCGGGTCGATGCCGGCGAAGGGCTCGTCCAGCAGGATGAAGCGGGGCTGGGTGGCCAAGGCACGCGCGATCTCGACACGACGACGCTCGCCGCCCGAGAGCGCCAGTGCCGGGGATTCGCGCAGGTGGTCCACGCGCAGGTCCTGCAGCAGGGCGGAGAGACGCTCTTCGATCGCGGGCCGCGTGAGCGGGCGTCCGTCGGCGCCGAGCTGCAACTCCAGCACCGCGCGCACGTTGTCGGCCACATTGAGCTTGCGAAAGATCGAGGGCTCCTGCGGCAGGTAGGACAGCCCCAGGCGCGAACGCCGGTGGATCGGCATGTGCTCGACGGGCTGGCCGTCGATGGTGATCTGGCCGTCGTCGGCGCGCACCAGGCCGACGATCATGTAGAAGGAGGTGGTCTTTCCGGCGCCGTTGGGGCCGAGCAGGCCCACCACTTCGCCCTTGGCCACCGACAGCGAGACGTCCTTGACGACCTTGCGGCTGCCGTAGCTTTTCTGCAGGTGTCGCGCTTCGAGCCGGCTCGATACCGCGTCGAGTCCGGTCGCCTGCGTCACTTGCGCTCTCCTCCGAGCGTGGTGCTGGGTCGTAGCGGTGCGGCCTTGGGGGTCAGAGCCGCCGGGGCGGATGCCGCCGAAGCCGCACCGCGCGGCGAGAGTACAGCGCGCACGCGCCCCCCCGCGCTGGCCGAGGGCTGGCGCGAGCCGAGCGTGGCGCCATCGACCGTGAAGACGTCGGTGGTGTTCTCGTAGGTGATGACGCTGCCCTGGGTCTCGTCGGCCAGCACGGCGCCGCGGTAGCGGCGCATCTCGGCGCGCCCGATGAACTTCACACGGTCGGCCTTGCCGTCGTATTCGATGGTGGTGCCTTCACCCTCGATGTATTCGTCCACACCCTCGCGCTTTTGGCGCCAGAAGGCGCGCTTGCCGGGTTCTGCGGTGACGACACCGTACTGGTAGCCCTCAGGGTCCTGACGCACCTGCAGGCGGGCGCCGCGAATCAGGATGGTGCCCTTGGTGGCGACCACCTGGCCAGTGAACACGCTGGTCTGGGATAGATCGTCGTGACGCAGTGCGTCGGCCTCGACGTTCATCGGCTTGTTGCGATCGGCCTTTTCAGCCTGCACGGCAGGTGCAGCTAGAACGGCGGCGAGCACCAGCAAGGAGGTCAGGAGGGAGCGGCTCATAAAGGCATGAATCTTGCGTGAATTCTACCCTTGTTGAGCCCCTCCGCTGGGGCGATGACCTTGATCCTGCGGCGAGCCCGCCGCAGCGGACCTCAGCGGCTCTTGCGCACCTCGGCCACCAGGTGGTCGACGACCTCCAGGGCGCGGTTCATGTTGCCGGCCAGCTCGCCGTCGGTATAGAAGCGGCCGGCCACGCCCAGCGAGGGCACGCCCTGCACCTGGTAGGCGTCCTGCAATTGCGCGGCGCGCTTGGCCTTGGACTGCACCGAGAAGGAGGCATAGGCCTCCTGGAACTTGGCGCGGTCCAGGCCGTTCTTCTGGGCCCAGGCCAGGATGGTGTCCTCACGGTTGGTGGGCTGGCGCTCGACATGGATCGCCTGGAACACCTTGGCGTGCAGGTCCATGCGGCCCAGGGCCTCCAGCGCGTAGAACAGGCGCTGCTGCGGCACGAAGTCGTCGCGGAAGGCCACCGGCGCGCGGCGCAGCACCACGTCGGCGGGCAGCTTGCGAGACCAGGCCTCGAGCGCGGGCTCGAAGCCATGGCAATGCGGACAGCTGTACCAGAAAAACTCGATCACCTCGATCTTGCCGGCCGGCGCGTCCACCGGCGCGCGCTGGCCGAGGGTGCGGTAATCCTTGCCGTTCTCGATGCGCCGCTGCGCGTGAACGGCAGGTGCCAGGCCCAGGGTGCCGGCAGCCAGCAGGCCGGCGGAAAACTCGCGTCGTTTCATGGTCGGTTGCTCTCGGAAAGAAGTGCCCCTGCGGGCGGTCAGCGCTGCACGCGCACCAGGGTGGCTTCGACACCGCTGGCGTCCAGGCGCGCCTTGATACGGTCGGCATCGGCTTTCTTGTCCAGCGGGCCGACGCGCACGCGGTAAACGGCGCGGCCCGCCTGGTCACGCTCGGAGACGCGCGACTCCAGCCCCATGAGGGACAGCTTGGCGCGCTGGGCCTCGGCATCCTCGGGCACGCGAAAGGCACCCGCCTGCACGAAGTACAGGAAGGCGTCGGGTGCCGACGCATTGGCGCGGGCGGCTGCGAGGTCACCCAGCGGGTCGGCGCCGGCGCGCGGCGCGGAAGCCCCGGCGCTGCCACGCGGGCTGGTCGCAGCGGGCGCCGACGCGCCGCCCTGGGGGATGAAGGCCGGCGGCGGCGGGGGCACCACGGCAGCGGCCGAAGCGGGCTCGGAGGCAGCTGGCGCTGCTGCAGAGGCGGCTGCGGAGGCGGCACCCGTCGGTCTGGCCGGGTTCTTGCCGTACAGGGGCGCGTTCGGGTCCCAGTTCTGGTTCTTGCGCGATTCCGCGGCGTCCTGTTCAGGCGTGCGCGTCTGCGTCTTGTTCATGAAGGGCACCGGCACCTTGGTCACGTAGACCGCGACGGCCAGGGCCACGGACAACCCCAGGACCAGGCCGATCACCAGCCCGATGAGGGTGCCTCCGCGTTGCCGATTCTTGGGTGTGCTTGTCACTGCGTCTTCCTGGCGTTCATGTGCTGCCGGTCACATCTTCTGCGGGGCGCTCACACCCAGCGTCGCCAGGCCATTGTGCAACACCTGCGCACACGCGGCGACCAGCGCCAGGCGGGCCTGCTTCACCTTTTCGTCGTCGACGAGGATGCGCTCGCTGTCGTAGTAGCTGTGGTAGGCCGCAGCCAGTTCGCGCAGGTAGAAGGTCACATCGTGCGGCGCGAAGTCGGCGGCTGCGGCGGTGAGCATCGCGGGGTAGCGCGCCAGCACCAGCATCAGGGCCTGCGCCGGGGCGCTGTCCAGCGGCGACAGGTCGACGTCTTTCAGACGCGCCACCTCGCCGCCCCAGGCCGCCAGCACCGAGCAGATGCGGGCATGCGCGTACTGCACGTAGTACACCGGGTTGTCGTTGTTCTGGGCCAGCGCCAGATCCACATCGAACACGTATTCGGTGTCGGGCTTGCGCGAAAGCAGGAAGAAGCGCACCGCGTCCTTGCTGGTCCACTCGATCAGGTCACGCAGCGTGACGTAGCTGCCTGCGCGCTTGGAGATCTTGACCTCCTGGCCCCCGCGCATCACGCGCACCATGGTGTGCAGCACGTAGTCGGGGTAGCCCTGCGGGATGCCGACGCCTGCTGCCTGCAGGCCGGCGCGCACGCGGGCGATGGTGCCGTGGTGGTCGGTGCCCTGGATGTTCACCACCTTGGTGAAGCCCCGCTCCCACTTGGTGATGTGATAGGCCACATCCGGAACGAAGTAGGTGTAGGTGCCGTCGCCCTTGCGCATGACGCGGTCCTTGTCGTCGCCGTAGTCGGTGGACTTGAGCCACAGTGCGCCGTCGTGCTCGTAGGTCTTGCCGGCTTCGCGCAGGCGCTGCACCGCGGCGTCGACCTTGCCGCTGGTGTAGAGGCTGGACTCCAGGTAGTAGTGGTCAAAGCGCACGTCGAAGGCGGTCAGGTCCAGGTCCTGCTCGTGGCGCAGGTAGGCCACCGCAAAGAGGCGGATGCCGTCCAGATCGGCGGGGTCGCCCGACGCCGTGTATTCGCGGTCGTCGGACTTCACCGTCTTCTTCGCCAGGAAGTCGTTGGCGATGTCCTGGATGTAGTCGCCGTTGTAGGCGGCCTCGGGCCAGCCCGCGTCACCCGGCTTGAGGCCCTGCAGGCGCAGCTGCGTGGAGGTGGCCAGCGTGGCGATCTGCACGCCGGCGTCGTTGTAATAGAACTCGCGGTGCACCTGCCAGCCCTGACTGGCGTACAGGTTGCAGATCGCGTCGCCCAGGGCCGCCTGTCGGCCGTGCCCCACGTGCAAGGGCCCAGTGGGGTTGGCCGAGACGAATTCGACCATCATGCGCTGGCCGTTGGACGGCTGCTGCCCGAAGCAGGGGCCGGTGGCCAGCACCTCGCGCACCACCGCCTGCTTGGCGGCGGCTTTCAGGCGGATGTTCAGAAAGCCCGGGCCCGCGATCTCGATCGCGTCGACCCAGCGCCCGAAGGCGTCACTCGCCAGCAGGTCGGCTCGTAGCGCCTCGGCCACCTGCCGCGGGTTCTGCTTCAGGGGCTTGGCCAGCTGCATGGCGGCGGTGCAGGCCAGGTCGCCGTGGGCAGCGGCCTTGGGCGATTCGAAGGCCGCCTTGGCGCCGGCGCCGGGGGAAAGCCGATCCAGCCCGGACGCCAGCGCGCCGAGCAGTTCTTGTGTTGCGAGGAGCATGGGGCCGAATTTTACGGGGCGCCCTGCGCGCCCCCCGGGCGCAGGGACTCCCCCGCCACCCCGCGGAATTCCGGCTGCGCGAAGTGGTGACGCAGGTGGTCCACCCAGAGCCGCACACGCAGCGGCAGGTGCTTGCGTTGCGGCAGCACCGCATAGATGCCATTGGGCGGCGCCGCGAAATCGGCCAGCACCTCCACCAGGCGGCCCTGCGCGATGTCGGCCTGCACCTCCCAGGTGCTGCGCCAGGCGATGCCGCGCCCCTGCAGACACCAGTCATGCAGCACCTGGCCGTCGGAGCAATCGAGCGGGCCGGCCGGGCGCAGATACGTCACTTCGCCGTCCACGCGAAACGCCCAGCCCCGCGTCTGCGACGCCTCGCTGGACAGCGTGAGGCAATCGAAGCGCACGAGATCTGCGGGGTGCCGCGGCGTGCCGTGCCGGCGCAGGTAATCGGGCGTGGCCACGCACAGGCGCCGGTTGTCCGCCAGGCGCTGGCTCACCAGCGAGGAATCGGGAAAGTCACCCACGCGCACCGCGCAGTCGTAGCCCTCGGCCGCCAGGTCCACCACGCGATCGCTCAAGTTCAGGGACAGCGTCACCTCCGGGTGCTGCGCGCGAAAGCCCGGCACCAAGGGCGCCACATGGCGACGACCGAACCCCGCCGGCGCGGTGATACGCAGATGCCCGCTGGCCTTCAGCCCCCCCGCGCTCACGCTGGCCTCGGCCTGCGCGAGGTCGGTCAGCATGCGCTGGCAGTCTTCGAGAAAAGCGCTGCCCTCGTGCGTGAGGGTCAGGCGCCGGGTGGTGCGCACCATCAGCTTCACACCCAGTCGCTCCTCCAGGGCGTCCAGCCGCCGGCCCATGATGGCCGGGGCCACGCCCTCGGCACGGGCGGCGGCAGCCAGGCTGCCGCGCGTGGCCACCGCGACGAAGGATTCGATCTGTTTGAACTTGTCCAAGACGGCGATTACCTAGATTTTTGTCATGAATAAATTGATTTCCAGCATATTAATCAACTTTTAAGTATCAAATAACATCGCGGTTTGAATGTCACGGCCTGCGCATGCGCCCGGCCACACCTGGAGAACCCCATGACCGCCCGCACTTCCCTCCACGGCCTGAAGGTCGATGCCGCTCTGGCCCGCTTCATCGATGAAGAGGTGCTGCCCGGCACCGGCATCGCGCCGGCCGCCTTCTGGAAAGGCTTCGACGCCATCGTCCACGACCTCGGACCGAAGAACGCGGCGCTGCTCGCGGAGCGTGATCGCCTGCAAGTCGAGATGGACACCTGGCACAGCGCCCACCCCGGTCCGATCCAGGACATGCGCGCCTACCGCAGCTTCCTGGAAAAGATCGGCTACCTGGTCACCCCGCCTGCGGGCGCGAAAGCTACCACCACCCACGTCGACGCCGAACTCGCGACGCAGGCCGGCCCGCAGCTGGTGGTGCCGATCCTGAACGCACGCTACGCGCTCAACGCCGCCAACGCGCGCTGGGGCTCGCTCTATGACGCGCTGTATGGCACCGACGCCATCCCCGAGACCGATGGCGCGGCCAAGGGTCCGGGCTACAACGCGGTGCGCGGCGCCAAAGTGATTGCCTATGCCCGTGGCGTGCTCGATCTGGCGGCGTCCCTGGCGTCGGGCTCGCACGCCGACTCCACCGGCTACCGCGTCGAGAGCGGCCAGCTGGTCGTCGCGCTCAAGGGCGGCGCCACCAGCGGCCTGAAGGACCCGGCCACTTTCATCGGCTATCAGGGCGAGGCGTCCGCGCCATCGTCGCTCCTGTTCAAGCACCACGGCTTGCACCTGGACCTGCAGATCAACCGCCAGCACCCGATCGGCGCCACCGACCCCGCGGGCGTGAGCGACCTGGTGATGGAGGCGGCCCTGTCCACCATCCTCGACCTGGAAGACTCCATCGCCGCGGTGGATGCCGAGGACAAGTTGGTCGCCTACAAGAACTGGCTCGGCATCCTCAAGGGCACCCTGACCGAGCAAGTGAGCAAGGGCGGCAAGAGTTTCACCCGCGGCCTGAACCCCGACCGCGTCTACAAGGCGGCCAGCGGCAGCGGCGAAGTGCGCCTGCATGGCCGCTCGCTCCTGTTCCTGCGCAACGTGGGTCACCTCATGACCAACCCCGCCATCTTGTGGGGCGCCGACAAAGAAATTCCCGAGGGCATCCTGGATGCGGTGATCACCACCACCATCGCCCTGCATGATTTACAAGGCCACGGGAAAGACGGCCTGCGCAACTCGCGCACCGGCTCGGTCTACATCGTCAAGCCCAAGATGCACGGCCCCAACGAAGTGGCCTTTGCGTCCGAGTTGTTCGGGCGCGTCGAGCAGCTGCTGGGCCTGCCTGCGAACACCGTGAAGCTGGGCATCATGGACGAAGAGCGCCGCACCAGCGTGAACCTGCAGGCGTGCATCGCGCAGGCCGCTGCGCGCGTGGCGTTCATCAACACGGGTTTTCTCGATCGCACCGGCGACGAGATGCATACCGCGATGCGCGCGGGTCCGATGTTCCGCAAGGGCGACATGAAGTCCAGCGCCTGGATCCAGGCCTACGAAAAGAACAACGTGCTGGTGGGCCTCTCCTGCGGCCTGCGCGGACGCGCGCAGATCGGCAAGGGCATGTGGGCCATGCCTGACCTGATGGCCGCGATGCTCGAACAAAAACGCGCACACCCGCTGGCTGGCGCCAATACCGCCTGGGTGCCCTCCCCGACCGCCGCCACGCTGCACGCCCTGCACTACCACCAGGTGGACGTGTTCGCGGTGCAAAAGGAACTGGAGAAGACCTCGGCCGACAGCGTGCGCGATGACATCCTGGCGAACCTGCTGCAGGTACCCGTGGCGCCCGAGGCCAAGTGGACCACCGCCGAGCGCCAGCAAGAGCTGGACAACAACGTGCAGGGCATCCTGGGCTATGTGGTGCGCTGGGTCGACCAGGGCGTGGGCTGCTCCAAGGTGCCCGACATCCACAACGTGGGGCTGATGGAAGACCGCGCCACGCTGCGCATCTCCAGCCAGCACATCGCCAACTGGCTGCGCCATGGCGTGATCAGCGCCGACCAGGTGCACGCCACCTTCCAGCGCATGGCCGCGGTAGTCGACCAGCAGAACGCGGGCGATCCGGCCTACCGGCCGATGGCCGGGAACTGGACCACCTCCTACGCCTACCGCGCGGCGCTGGACCTGGTGTTCAAGGGCGAAGAGCAGCCCTCGGGTTACACCGAGCCGCTGCTGCATGCCTGGCGGCTGAAGTTCAAGGCGCAGGCCTGAGGCCCGCACCGGGTCCGGGTGCGCTCTGGTAGCCTGCAGCCATGAACGAGCTGCGCGCACCCGACACGCCCGACCCGGCCCGCTGCCCCCTGTGCGGCGGGCCCAACGGGTGCGCCCTGGAAACGCAGCGAAGCACCGGCGAGCCGCAGCCGCCTTGCTGGTGCACGCAGGTCACCTTCAGCGCCGAGACCCTGGCCCGCGTGCCCGACGCCGCGCGCCAAAAGGCCTGTCTCTGCCAAGCCTGCGCGGGCTGAGGCTGCCCCCACGAAACGCGGCATCCCCTGTGCGAAGGACACCCTGACGCGATGTGCCAGCTTCTCGGAATGAACTGCAACACGCCCACGGACGTGACCTTCAGCTTCACGGGGTTCGCGCAGCGTGGTGGCCGCACCGACCACCATGCAGACGGCTGGGGCATCGCCTTCTTCGAGGGCCGGGGCGTGCGGCACTTCGTGGACCACCAACCCGCCTCGGAGTCGCCGGTGGCGGAATTGATCCGCCGTTACCCGATCCACAGCCGCAGCGTGGTGGCGCATATCCGCAAGGCCACGGTGGGCGACATCGCCCTGGAGAATTGCCACCCCTTCGTGCGCGAGCTCTGGGGGCGCTACTGGGTGTTCGCGCACAACGGCACGCTGGAGAACTTCCATCCCCGCCTGCATGGCAGCTTCCGACCCGTGGGCCAGACCGACAGCGAGCGGGCCTTCTGCTGGTTGATGCAGGAGCTGGCCAAATCACACGCCAGCGTGCCCAGCGTGGCCGAACTCACGCTGACGCTGCGCGAGCTCGCCCCGCAGATCGCGCGCCACGGCACGTTCAACTTCCTGCTGTCCAACGGTCAGGCCTTGTGGGCCCACTGCTCGACGAACCTGTTCTTCGTGGAACGCAAGCATCCCTTCGCACACGCGCAGCTGGCGGACGAGGATGTGTCAGTGGACTTCGCACGCCACACCACACCGAATGACCAGGTGGCCGTGGTGGTGACGGCGCCGCTCACGACCAACGAGACCTGGACGCGCATGGCGCCCGGCGAGCTACGGGTATTCGAGAACGGCGTATCGACGGCTTGAGCCGCGCGCGTCCACTCAGGTGGTCGGCGCGCGAACCGCCGCTTCCAGCGCGTCGACGAACATCGCCGGCACATCAAACCCCGTCTGCTGCGTGATCTCCTGAAAGCAGGTCGGGCTGGTGACGTTGACCTCGGTGAGGCAATCACCAATCACGTCCAGGCCCACCAGCAGCAGGCCGCGCGCGGCGAGCGTGGGGCCCAGCGCCTGCGCGATTTCGAGGTCGCGCGCGGACAGGGGCTGGGCCACGCCCTTGCCGCCGGCGGCCAAGTTGCCGCGCACCTCGCTGCCTTGCGGAATGCGCGCGAGGGCATGCGGGACGGGCTTACCGCCGATCACGAGCACGCGCTTGTCACCCTGAACGATCTCGGGCACGAAGCGCTGCACCATCAGCGTGGTGGCGCCGCCGGCGTTGAGCGTCTCGGTGATGGCGCCCAGGTTCAAGCCATCAGCCTTGACCCGGAAGATACCCATGCCGCCCATGCCGTCGAGCGGCTTGAGGATGATGTCGCCGTGTTCGGCATGGAAGCGCCGCACGGCCTCGGGGTCGCGCGTGACCAGCGTCGGGCTGGTGTACTCAGCGAACTCCATGATGGCCAGCTTCTCGGGGTGGTCCCGCAAGGCCGCCGGCTTGTTGAAGACGCGCGCGCCTTCGCGTTCGGCCTGCTCCAGCAAGTGGGTGGCGTAGAAGTACTCGCTGTCAAAGGGCGGGTCCTTGCGCATGATCACCGCGTCGAACTCGCGCAGGGCGCGCACCGCGGTGGCCGTCTCGACGAACCAGTCATCGTCCGCGCCCGTCAGCTGGATCTCGCGCACCTGCGCCTGCACCTGGCCACCCGAGCGCCACACCAGCTGCCGGGTCTCGCAGGCCGCCACGCGATAGCCGCGCCGCTGCGCCTCACGCATCATCGAGTAGGTGGTGTCCTTGTAGACCGCGAAGGACTCCAGGGGGTCGGCGACGAAAAGTATGTGCATCGTGTGAAAGCCGTGAATACCGACGCGCTGCGCCTCAGATTTCGACCTTGCTGCCCATTTCCACCACCGCGTTGTTCGGCAGATTCAGGAAGGCGGCCGCCGCACCCGCGTTGTGATGCATGTGCGCGAACAACTTTTCACGCCAGGGCGTCATCCCGCCACCAATGGTGGGCACCACCACATCGCGCGAGAGGAAATAGCTGGTCGCCATGGGATCGAGGTCGCAGC
>JACCEC011875716.1_pt1 | contig 22339 bp, 20 predicted proteins | sample 7450121 | NCBI WGS metagenome assembly JACCEC01 (sample SAMN15323455, study PRJNA562643) | freshwater metagenome | isolation source: river surface water | place: USA:Blue River Watershed | collected 2017-08-18 | reverse complement strand
TTTTCCTGCTCCGCAAGCGCGATGAATCGGCTGAACGTCGGCTGAACGCAAAGCAAGCTAAGCGTTGAATTCCGAAGATCAAAAAAATAAATCGCCGAACCGCTTGAATTTCTGTGCAAGCGGGAGTAGCGTAGACACGTGGTCACTTGTAAGGCGAGAGACCCCTTGCAAGTCATGAAGGCGCAAAGCGGTGAGCAACCTGGTAACAATCTCCTGTCAGGTCGCAATGCGTTGACTGGTCCACAACGGTCTGTTGAAACCGGCCTGATCTTATGCGCAGAGTTTGGGTTTGGTATTGCAATGGGCTGTGCGAAGTTAGCGTCTTACGGATCGACGGTTACTTTTGCAACTACAAAAAACAGCGACCCTCTGACGGTCGCGGGTTTATCAGCTGAGATTCCGGATGCCTGAATCTCACGACCCGTGTCAGTGTAAGCGTCTGCTGTTGTCCTCGTCAGGTCAGTAGCTGCATTCACTACTTTCTTCCCGTTCGGCTGTAAATACGCGAGACTCGCCGCAATGAACAAAGCCCACCTGAACAGTGGGCTTTGTTCTTAGTGGAGACCCTGAGTCCTGCTCCCCGCCTGTCTCCCCCTGCTACCGGCTCAATCGGGCTAATTTGACTTAAAGCAATTTTTTAATCTCAGCATTTCGGTACATTGTTCGCATCGATTTCCCGCCCGACGGCTGCTATTCCAAAAACTAACAAGAAAGTCCGCCATGTTCAGAAAAATCCTTGTGCCCACCGACGGCTCGCCACTGTCCGAAAAATCCGCAAAAGCAGCGATAGAGTTCGCAGCCCGTTACGAAGCCTCCATCATCACCGTGGCTGTCGCCCACCAGATGCCGGCACTGGCCATGCCGGATGCGGCAGGCGTATTGATGATGGACGATTATGAAGACGCGCAGGATCAGGTATCACGCAAGCATGTGAACAAAGTGAAGGCAATGGCCGACAAGGCCGGCGTACAGTGCGAAGTGCTCATCAGCCGCGCCGAGCATCCGTATCAGGAAATCCTCAGCACGGCAAAAAAGAAGCGCTGCGACCTGATCTGGATGGCCTCACGTGCGCGCCATGGCCTGGAAAAACTGCTGCTGGGCAGCGAGACCCAGCGGGTGCTCTCGCACACCGCCATCCCGGTGCTGGTCTGGCAAAAAGAGAGCTGGGACAAAGTCTGATGCGGGCAGTGCTTGCGGATGCCGCGCAACCGCCGGCTCCGCAAGCATCGCAGTGATGGCTCAGATGCCCGCGATCGCGCAGCCCAGATCCGCCAGCGGACCCGCCTTCGCACCGGTTTGCACCGCGTCTGCCGAATTTGCATTGCCCTGCTGCGCACGCTCCGCAATACCAAACAGGATGGCCGACATGCGGAACAGATTGAAGGCCAGATAGAAGCGCCACGCCGCAGGATCGATCGCTGGGCGTCCCGCAAAATACAGTCGCTGATAATCCGGTTCGGCAGGAATACCCAGCGACTGCAGATCAAGACCGGCAATGCCGCGCCATAGCGAATGCGGTATGTGCCAGCTCATGCAGTGATACGCGAAATCGGCGATCGGATCGCCAATCGTCGATAGTTCCCAGTCGAGCACACCCATCACGCGCGGCTCGCTCGGATGGAAGATCAGATTATCCAGACGGAAGTCGCCATGAATCAGCGCCGCGCGCTGTGGCGGCGGCAGATTCGCAGGCAACCACTCCATCAGCCGCAGCTCGCCCTCAGGCACCGGAATCGTCGCGGCGCTGAGCTGGGAAGACCAGCGGCTGATCTGGCGCGACAGATAGTCTTCCCGCTTGCCATAGTCACCCAGTCCGATCGCATCAATATCCAGCTGGTGCAATTCCGAGATCACGCGATTCATCTCGCGGTAGATGGCCGTGCGCTCGGCAGGCGTCATGCCCGGCAAGCTCTGATCGACGAACACCCTTCCGTCGAGATAGGCCATCAGATAAAACGGCGTGCCGACGATGCTCTGATCATCGCACCATGCCAGCGCCGCAGGTACCGGTACCGGCGTGTTCTTCAGTGCGCTGATGACACGGTATTCGCGGTCAATCGCATGCGCAGATTTCTGCAATACGCCATCCGGCTTTTTGCGCAGCACGAACTTGTCCGTGCCGGCAGTGAGCAAAAAAGTCGGATTCGATTGCCCGCCCGTGAGCGCTTTCATGCTCAGATCATCGGCACCGATGATTCCCTGCGCCTGCAGCCAGGCGCGCAGACGGTCTTGTGTCGTTTGATCCATTGCTTCTACAGTGAACTGAGCAGATGACCGTGATCGACGGTCACGCAAGAACCCGTCATGCCGATGCCGGCATCCGAGCACAGCAGCAGCAAGGGGCCTTCAAGGTCAGTGATATCGCCGAACCGGCGCGTTGGAATGCGGCTGCGCAGCTTCTCGCCGGCCTCGCTGTGCAGAAAGTCCCGGTTCAGGTCGGTCACCACATAGCCGGGCAGCAGCGCATTCACGCGAATCTGGTAACGCGCCAGCTCCAGCGCCATCACTTTCGTCGCCTGTATCACCGCTGCCTTGGAGATCGCATACGGCGCGACACCCGCTGCCACCCGCTCGCCGAGGATCGAGGCGACATTGACGATAGCACCCGGCTTTTGCGCGCCCCGTAATCTGCGCGCGGCTTCCGTGGCGACCAGCCAGCAACCCTTGAGATTGGTGTCGATCACGCTGTCCCAGTCTTCTTCGGTCTGATCCAGCAGCGCGCGTGTCACGGTGATGCCCGCATTGTTGATCACGATGTCGCAGGCGCCGATCTGATCGAATCCGGCGCTGACGCTGTCGCGCGAGCTGACATCCATGCTGACCGATGAGGCTTTGCCGCCCTGCGACTGCAATGCCTGCTGAAGCTCGGCGAGCTTGTCTGCGCGCCGCGCTGCAAGCACCACCTCGGCGCCGGCCGCCGACAGCAGCTGCGCGAAGTGGGCGCCAAAACCGCTGGAGGCCCCCGTGATCAGTGCGCGCTTGCCATCCAGACGAAAGCGCGAAAACATGTCTGCTGCTGCCATTACGCTTTCCCGCTCGCGATTTTTTTGGCCATGCTCCAGCGATGCACTTCGCTGGGGCCATCATAGATACGGAACGCGCGCATGTCGGTGAAGATGCGCATCACCGGCGAATCGCCGGTCACGCCAAGGCCGCCCATGATCTGCACGCAGCGATCCACCACGCGCCATTCAGCTTCCGAGCAGACCACTTTCGCGCGGCTGGATTCAAATGCGCCCCTCTCGCCTTTATCCAGCAGCCAGGCGGTGTGCAGAATATGCAGACGTGCCGTCATCAGGTCCATGTCATTGTCAGCGATCTGGAAGCCGACGCCTTCATGCTCGACCAGCGGCTTGCCAAAGGCTTCGCGCTGGCGCACATAGTCGAGCGCGACCTCATGCGCGCGCCGCGCCTGTCCGAGCCAGCGCATGCAATGCGTGAGCCGCGCCGGCGCCAGACGCACCTGCGCGTAGCGAAAACCCTTGCCGATCTCGCCCAGCACATCGGAAGCCGGGATCCGAAGATCATGAAACTCCACCACGCCATGTCCGCCCGAGAAGCAGCGATCCATCGCATCCAGATTGCGCACCAGCCGGATCTCGGGACGATCCATATCGGAGAGGAACATGGTCGCCGTGCCATCTTCCATGCGCGCCATGATGATCGCGTATGACGAGCCTTCCGCGCCCGTGATCAGCCACTTGCGACCATTGATCACATAATGATCTCCGTCCCGCACGGCAGTCGTTTTCAGCATGCCCGGATCAGCGCCCGCACCCGGTGAAGGTTCGGTCATGCAAAAACAGGAACGGGTGTGACCGGCGACTTGCGGGCGCAGCCAGCGTTCTTTCTGTGCCGGTGTCGCGACCTCCTCCATCAGATGGATGTTGCCTTCGTCCGGAGCATGGATGTTCATCGCCGTCGGGCCCAGCCACGAATAGCCGGCCTCTTCGAAGACCACGGCCTTCTCGACATGGGTCAGTCCCAGCCCGCCCAGTTCGCGCGACGCATGCGGCGTCAGCAGCCCGGCCGCGCGCGCGCGGCTGACCAGCTCAGCCCGCAATTCGGCGTGCGGGCCGTGGCTGTCCTGGCGCGGATCGTTCTCCAGCGGGATCACTTGTTCGGCGATGAATGTCCGGGTGCGCTCGCGCAGCTCCTCAGCTCTGGGGGAAAAGGAAAAATCCATATCAATGACTTGGCAGAATAAAGAAAATGAATGTTTATCGATTGACGACCGACGCCGGCAGGCGCAGCACCATGAGTGCACCCGCCACCAGCAAAACAGCAAACAGATACAGACTGCTCGACGGGCTTCCCGTCACATCGGTCAGCCAGCCAACCAGCGAGGTGCTCGCCATGCCCGCAATGTTACCAAGCGAGTTCACCAGCGCGATACCTGCCGCCGCCGCTGCGCCGGTCAGGAAGGAGGGTGGCAGGCTCCAGAAAGAGGCCTGCGCGGCAGAAGCGCCCGCCGCTGCCAGCGTCAGCGCCATCATCGCCACGACCAGCCCGTAATCGGGCGTCGCACACAAGGCCAGTCCGGCGGCGGTCAGCAGGCAGGGGATCGCAGTGTGCCAGCGCCGCTCACGCAAACGGTCGGCGCTGACGTTGGTCAGCACCATCGCGACAATCGCGACGGAATAAGGAATCGTCGTCAGCCAGCCAATCTGCAGCGGATCAGAAACACCCAGTTGCTTGATCAGCGTGGGCATCCAGAAACTCGCAATGTAAATCGCACTGGCGATGCAGAAATAGGCGACACCAAGCATCCAGACGCGGCCGCTCTTGAGCGCATCCATCACGCTCACGTGCTCACTCTGGCTCGCTTCGTGCGAAATATCTTCATGGATCACGCGCTTTTCGTCGTCAGTCAGCCATTTTGCGTCCTCGACGCGGTTATCCAGGAACATGAGGATGGCAATGCCGAGCAGGATGGAGGGCACTGTTTCGATGATGAACAGCCATTGCCAGCCTGCGAGTCCGGCGACACCGCCGAAGCTTTTCAGTATCCAACCCGACAGAGGACCGCCGATGATATTCGACATCGGTATCGCCGCGAGAAACAACGCAATGATGCGCCCGCGCCATGCAGCGGGAAACCAGTAGGTCAGGTACAGCAGCACGCCGGGAATGAAGCCCGCCTCGGCCACGCCCAGCAAAAAACGCAGAATGTAGAACTGCGTCGGCGTCTGCACGAAGGCCATCGCTGCGCCTATCGCACCCCAGCTGACCATGATGCGCGCAATCCACAGTTTCGCCCCGACTTTATGCATCAGGATATTGCTGGGGACTTCGAAAATCACATACCCCAGAAAGAAGATGCCCGCGCCCAGGCCATAAACGGTATTGCTGAACGACAGATCATTCAACATCTGCAGTTTCGCGAAACCGACGTTAACGCGATCAAGGTACGCGGCCAGATAACACAGGCACAGGAACGGCACCAGCCGCCATGCCACTTTCTTGTACACCTGACCGTTCGATTCGGCGGCCATCTCCGCTGCGATGCTGCTCACTGCCATGGGGTCTCCTCCCTGCTTACTTCATTTTTATTTTTTGTCTGAACGACCGGCGCAGGCACTAAAAAGAAGGCCAGCCTCGTGAGGCTGGCCTAAACCCAACGCGGAAACTCATCAGACAAAACTCAGCCAGACAACATCCGGCTGTTTACCACCTGCTGCCGGTTGCCACGACGGGCTTGCTGCAGCAGTCCTTCCCGGCCCGGCACGTGAACACCACCAGAGTTACGTGCCAGCCAGATTCCTTAAAGAATGTTTGTTTTTATGAACTCTGAATTCAGAGTTCGAATGAATTGAAGGGTAAAGCCTTTGAATTCAGACTGTCAAGCGAAGATTATTCAGGCTGGCGACCCGGAATCTGCTGCGGAGCAGAGTTGCCTTTTCGAAAAGGCATTGGGGCCGCGAAAGGTTGGCTGAAAAACGCAGCCAGCCAGCCGATCAGGCGGCGTCTTCGGTGCCGGGCTGTTCGCCCAGACGTTTGATCATGAAGTCAGCGGCTTCCTGGATGTGCTTACGAGCCGCCTGCTCGGCGCGCTCGGCGTCGCCACTGGCGACGAGCTTGAACAGGGCTTCATGCTCGTCCCAGATGTCGCGCGGCTTGTCGGCAGAGATGAGCACCGAGCCCATGACCCGCTGCGTATTCACCCATTGCGTCTCCATCGCCGGACCGATCAGGGGATTGTCCGCGAGTTCGTAGATGAAATTGTGAAACGCCATGTCGGCGGCGATCATGTCGCTCACCGAATCTCTGCGCACCGCATCACGGCCCGCTTCCAGCAGCTGCTCGCCCCGGGCTTTGGCCTGCTGGGTGAAATGCTCTGCAGCCTTGCGAAAGGCGAGTCCCTCGATGACGGCGCGCATGTCGTACATCTGGTGCACGAATTTCGGGTCCATGGAGGCGACCTGCAAGCCACGGCCCGGCGCGTCGGACAGCACTCCCTGATTTTTGAGCAAGACCAGCGCCTGTTGCACTGGCTGCCGGGATACGCCCAGCTCTTGCGCGATCTGCTCCTGAATGATGCGCTCACCCGGGCGCAGCTTGCCTTCGGCGATCTCGGCAAGAATGGCTTTGTGGACTTGCTCCACCAGTTTTGGCTGGGTTTCTAGGATTTTCATCAGGACCGGTTTTCTTGGAGTTGTAATGTATCCATGACGCGAAGACAGGAAATTAAATGATACGCGAATCAGACACCCGACCGCCAGCGCTGCTCCGCCTCGTCCCACGCCGACAACGGCTGCAGGTCAGGCACCCAGGCGAGGCCTGATTTAGCATCCGACGACACCGCCTCCGGTGTGACCAGCACATCCAGCAATGCGGGACGATTGGCCATCGCGCGTTCTATCGCGCCCTCAAGATCTTCCGCGCGCTCGACTCGCTCGGCATACAAACCGAAAGCGCGCGCCATGGCCGCATGATCCGAAAACTGCAGGCGGGTTCCCACCACCTTGCCATGCGATTCCTGCTGGTCGCGCACTTCGATCGCCCATGAGCCATTGTTCGCGACGACCACCAGCACCGGTGCTTTATGTCTTGCCGCAGTGTCCAGCTCCATTGCATTGAACCCGAAAGAACCATCACCGGTGGCCACCACCACCGTCTTGTCCGGGCATACCAGGCTGGCCGCCACGCCAAATGGCGTGCCTACACCGATACAGCCAAGCGAACCCGGATCGAGGTAGGTCGATGCCGGCAAGCCGACCCGCGCAAAGCTGAGGAAATCGCCGCCATCGGCCACGACGACGGAATTCTCCGGCAGGGCATCGCGCAGCGCTGCAATCACCCGGTTCGGGTGCATCAGGCCATCACTGCCCGGCGCCGCATCGCGCATGCTGTTGACCAGTTTTTGCGAACGTTCCAGATGCTTAGCGCGCAAGCCGGCAGTCCACGAGGCATCAACCGCCGATGCCCGGTTGCCCGCGACATCCAGCATCGCCTGCAGCGCAAGTCTGCCCGTGGCCAGGATCTCCACTGCGCCGCGACGGTTGTCTCGCAATTCTGCGGCGCAGTCTGCGATGCGGATGAACTTCGCATCCCCAAACACCGAAGGCGATCCGTACGCCAGCTGGAAATCGAGACGACGTCCGACGGTCACCACGACATCCGCCTGCTGCATCACGGTGCCGCGCATCGCGGCGACGACACTGGAATGGCTCTCGGGGACTAATCCTTTGCTTTCGCCCGTGTCGAGATAGGCGGCACCCACACGCGACAACAGCTCGCACAATTCCTTGCCGGCGCCCTTGGCGCCACGACCGGAAATCACCAGCGGACGCTTGGCCGACCACAGCAACTCCACCGCAGCGCGAATCGCGTCCTCACTGGGCGGCATCTCAAGCGCCTCGCGTGGCCTGAAGCGCTCGGGCATCTGCATCGCAGCGCTGACACGCGTGCGCACGACATCCACCGGAAAATCCAGATACACCGGGCCCGGCTCACCGCCCTGCCCGAGTGCGCGCGACACGGCCTCATCTAGCTCTTGCAGCGCGAGGTCGGCGTGGCGCACCGTGCGTGCGTAGCGAGTAATACTGCTCAGCAGATCCGTGTGCACGATGTCCTGCAGTGCGCCGCGGTTCTCCTGCGGCATCGGCGGCAGACCGGACAGCACCAGCACCGGCGCGCGCGAGACATGCGCATTGGCGATTCCGGTCATGGCGTTCGTCACACCCGGTCCGGCGGTCACCAGCGCGACGCCGAGGCCGCCTGACAGATCCGCCTCGGCATGCGCCATATAGACAGCCGCGCGTTCGTCGCGCACATCGATGATCTGAATGCCTTCGGCATCCAGACGCATCCAGACCGGCATGATGTGACCGCCGCACAGACCATAGACCCGCTTTACGCCCTGACTTTTCAGGTAGCGCGCGATCAGGGCAGCGACAGATTGATCATGAATTTCGGGTGCGGACATAGTGCTCACTCCTGTTGGTTCAGCCGCTTAACGACGACATCAGAGCCGCCATGCCCCTGATACCCCGCGCTTCCTGACCTCCGACGGCCATGGCTGAAAAAAATTGTATTGACGTGAGCCGGATTATACTAGAATTGCACTCTGAATTCAGTATTCAATATATCCCGCGACGGAAATTGTTCGTTCCAGCGGTTGCGGATGTCGCCCTTTGAATAATAGTTTCATTTTGACAATATGAGCCAATTCCTTACCCTCTCCGACGCCATCGCCACCCATGCCCGGCTGATGCCCAAGAAACTCGGCGCCCGCGATTCGCGCAGGTCGCTGAATTATGCGCAGTGGGATGAGCGCGCGACCCGCCTCGCAGACGGTCTGCTCTGTGCCGGACTGAAGACCGGCGACCGCGTCGGCCTGCTCGCCTACAACTGTCTTGAGTGGATGGAGATCTACGTCGCGCTGGCCAGAGCAGGACTGGTGGCCGTACCGGTGAATTTCCGGCTGACCGGCCCCGAGATTGCCTACATCCTGAACAATGCGGAAGTCAGCGCGGTGATCGCTGGTCACGAGTTCTGCAGCACGCTGGATTCTCAGAAAGCGGAACTGAAACTTCCCGCAGGCCGGCAGGTGGTGCTGGGCGACGCGCCCCACGGTGACTGGATCGGCTACGAAACTCTCCTCAGCAAGGGCAACCCGGCAAGATCATTCAGCGTGGTCGACCCTGAGAGCATGTGCGCGCTGATGTACACCTCGGGCACGACAGGCAAGCCCAAAGGCGCGATACGCAACCACCAGGGCAGTTATCTGATTGCTCTGGCGACCGCGCTGGAAATGGGATTCAGTAAAGAGGACACCGGTCTGTTGGTGATGCCGATGTGTCACGCGAACTCCCTGTATTTCGCGACCACCTTCATCCATCTCGGCGCGGCCTGCATCATTGACGATCGCAAAAGCTTTGATCCAGAAGCCTTGCTGGCCACGCTGTCGCAGGAGAAAGTCACGTTCACTTCGCTGGTGCCGACGCACTACATCATGTTGCTGTCGCTGCCCGAAGAGACCAAGAAAAAATACGATGTCAGTTCAGTCGGAAGACTGCTCGTGTCCTCAGCGCCCGCCCGCAGGGATACCAAGCTCGCGATACTGGATTATTTCACCAATGGCCGCCTGTATGAGTTGTACGGTTCCACCGAGGCCGGCTGGGTCACTCTGCTGCGTCCGGCCGAACAGCTGACGAAGCTTGGCTCCGTAGGCCGCGAGTGGTCGGGCAGCGGCAACATCCGGATCCTGAACGAGAAGCGCGAGGAAGTGGCCGATGGTGAAGTCGGCGAACTCTTCTCACGCACGCCCTATGTGTTCGACGGTTACTGGAAGAACCCGGAAAAAACCGCCGAAGCCTTCGATGGCGGATGGTGCTCGGTCGGCGACATGGCACGTCGCGATGAAGATGGCTACATCTGGCTGGTCGATCGCAAGAGCAACATGATCATCAGCGGTGGCGAGAATGTGTATCCCTCCGAGGTCGAAGGCGCGATCGGCGCCCATCCGGCAGTGAAAGATGTCGCAGTGATCGGCATGCCGCATGAAAAATGGGGCGAAAGCGTGCACGCGGTCGTCGTGCTGCACGAAGGCGAGAGCGCCAGCGAAGCCGACATTCGGCAGTGGTGCCGCGACCGCCTGGCCGGCTTCAAATGCCCGAGCCGCGTGAGCTTCATCGCTGATCAGGACATGCCCAGAACCGCTACCGGGAAGATCGTGCATCGCACGCTGAAAAACAGCTTGATCGAAGAAGTGAACAGCTTGCAGACCGCCTGATCCTGACCATCGCGCGCGCTGTGTCGCGCTCGAGTGAACGCCGTTAGCGTTATGAAAATTTTCCAAGAAATTGAATTAACTAATTGATTAATAAATGAAAATTAATCATCAAACGAAGGCGATTGACTGACGTTTCGACCCGCAAAACTCTTTACCGACCAGCAAAACACCCGCTATACTTAACCTGAATTCAGAATTCCGAATGCTATTAGCCCTACACTTTTTGGCAACAGGGATGGCTGATGACGGAGACGAACAACTGATGAAATATTTATCAGTTTGTTAATGATGGAAAAGCCTGATGAAAAACGAAAACTGCCCACCCTCTGCCGCTTGCGGATGCGGACACAACAGCGGTGATGTCGATGCCCATCGCCGCCGCATCATCAATGTGGTCGCTACCAGCCTGATCGCGCCGATCCCGTTCGCCTCGTCGGACGTGTTCGCACAACCGGCCACCACGCTGCTGGTCGATGCCGATGCCGAAGAGGATTTCAAGCCGCTGCGCCCGTCTGATCTGGCACCGACCAAGCCCTTGCTGGTGTTTCCTTTCGATCCTAAGACCGGCAAGCCGAAAAATGAATCACGTCTGAACAAGATGGTTCTCGTTCGCCTGCCGGAGGATCAGATGACGCCCGAGACTCGCGCGCGCTCTGTATCCGGTGTGGTCGCGTATTCGAGCATCTGCACGCATCAGGGTTGCGATGTGAAGACGTGGATGTCGAAAGAAAGCGTGCTGGCCTGCTTCTGCCACGCATCCAAATTCAATTTGTTTGATGGCGCCAGGGTCGTCAGCGGCCCCGCCTCCAGCCCCTTGCCAGCAATTCCCCTGACCTTAGCGGGAGAGTTTCTAGCGATAGCAGCACCCCCAGCGAAGCCGGGAGAGTAACAACCGCTTCACCAAAAAACCCCGTGATAAAGGAGACAAAATCAATGAGTCACACATTAAAAAAACTGACGCTAGCGCTCATCAGCGCCACTGCTGTAATGGCTCATGCCGGCGACAAGCTGGGCCCCTACTCCCCGGTGACTGATGCAAGGCTGCAAAACCCGGAGCCACAAAACTGGCTGATGTACCGTGGTAACTACGCTGGCTGGGGCTACAGCGCCCTGGAAAAAATCAACAGCAAGAACGTCAAGAAGCTGAGCCTCGCATGGTCGTCGGCCACCGGCGTGACCGAGGGCCATCAGGCACCTCCGATCGTGAACAATGGCTACATGTACGTCACGACGCCGAACGCGCAGGTGATCGCTCTGAACGCTGTCACCGGTCAGGAAATCTGGCGCTTCAAGAAAGAGATCCCCGCCGATCTGCTGATGCTGCACAACACCAACCGTGGCGTGGCACTGTATGGCGACAAGGTCTATGTGGCGACCGTTGACTCGCACCTGATCGCACTCGACGCCGTGACCGGCAAAGTCGTCTGGGACACCACCGTCGGTGACGTGAAGGCACTGTCCTACATCACGCTCGCACCGCTGGCAGCCAAGGGCAAGATCCTGGTCGGCTCCTCGGGTGGCGAAACCGGCGTTCGCGGCTTCGTCGCTGCCTTTGACGCAGTCAGCGGCAAGGAAGCATGGCGCACTTACACCACCGCAGCTCCGGGCGAGCCTGGCGGCGACACCTGGCCCGGCAACTCGCACAAGAACGGCGGCGCCAGCGTCTGGATCACCGGCACCTATGATGCAGCGACCAACATCGCTTACTGGGGCACCGGCAACCCGGCTCCGTGGCCGACCGAGGGCCGCGTCGGCGACAACCTGTACAGCACCTCCGTGGTCGCGCTGGATGTCGATTCGGGCAAGATCAAAGGCCACCATCAGTACCATCACAACGATGCATGGGACTGGGATGAGGTCAGCGCACCGGTCCTGATGGACACCGAAATCAACGGCAAGAAAGTTCGCGGCGCCGTGCACGCAGGCCGTAACGGCTACCTGTGGATGCTGGATCGCCAGACCAACGGCAAGATCGATTTCGTGAATGGCGTGCCTTACGTTCACAACGACGTCTTCACCGGCATCGACAAGAAGACCGGCCGTCCGAGCTATGACCTGGCCAAGAAGCCCGGCATGGGCAAGGCCGTGACCTTCTGCCCGTCGCTGTGGGGTGGCAAGGACTGGCCGCCAGAGGCGTGGAACCCGAAGACCAAGCTGTTCTACATCCCGGCCAACAACCACCTGTGCTCGGAGCTGCCGAAAGCTGACGAGATCACCTACAAAAAAGGTGACCTGTACATCGGTTATCCGATCGACGGCGTGCTCGGCAGCCTGCGCTACGAGAACGGCAAGCCCAGCACCATCGGCGAGCTGCAGGCCTGGGATCTGAACACCGGCAAAATGGCCTGGGTTCACAAGTTTGACCGCGCCATCTGGGCACCGCTGCTCACCACGGCCGGCAACCTGATCTTCACGGGCGGCACCAATGACCGGATCTTCCGTGCATTCGATGCCTCCACCGGCAAGGTGCTGTGGCAGTACAACATGCCCTCCGGCGTGACCGCCGTGCCCTCTTCCTTCGAAGTGAACGGCGAGCAGTACATCGCGGTGCAGGCTGGCTGGGGTATCGATGCGCAGCGTATGCAGTCGGGCATCGACGCGCTCAACGGCTCTGTGACCTCGGTACCGCAAGGCGGCACCATCATGGTGTTCAAGCTGGAAAAATAAGCAAAACAGTAATACGCAACACCCGAAAAACCCGCCAGTCTGAGACTGGCGGGTTTTTTTATTCTTTTTTCTGCATAATCAGTGGTAACGCATCAGGTGATCTCGCACAGTCAAACAAGACTCTCAATAAAGGCGCTTTCGATGAACACACTGAATCTGCTAAGGAAGCTATTGTCGGCCGCCTGCCTGACGCTGTGCTCCGGCCTGCCCGCTTATGCTTTTGTGCTGTCCAATGGCGACGCGGTGGAATGCCATTTTTCGCACGGTGGCATATCCGGCAAAGCCACTGAAATCTGGAACACCTACAACAACAGCGATGACCGCCACCCTGAGCTGGGCCGAGCCGTTGCCGTGATGCGGCTGAACCCTGAAGGATGGCCGACCATCATCATCGATGCCGAAGCCCACAAAAGAACCTCCAAGGGCACACCGGCGATCTGGGACTTCGTTTATTTTCATGAATGCGCACATGCGCAGCAGCCCAGCCTGACCGAGATCGAGGCCAACTGCTTCTCCTACCGAGAGATGGAACGTCGCGGGCTGATGAATTACCACCGGATGAAAGAACTCGAAACGATACACCTGAGCATGCCGATGCTGCCCGAAGAATATGGCGGCTCAGGAGCGGTGCTTTGGCACAGGACCCTGCAGTGCGTGAGGGAATCGCGCCGCGAAGTATCGGAGAACTCCAGCAGATAATGTGCCGGGCGTTGCGCCGGGCAACTAAAATACCGGAATGTATACCCATCATTCGCTGCAGGCATGGCTACTGGCGCTGCTCATCTGGATTTATGCCTTGCCCGGAGAGTGCCTGACGCTTACCAAAAATGAAAACGTGTTTCAACTGGCCGCCGACATATCCTTGCTGGAGGACCCGGGCGGCCAGCTGAGTCTGGCCGATGTCAGTTCTCCGCAAGTCAAATCCATGTTCCGTCCGTGGAGCAAGCCCGGCGACATCAGTCTGGGATTCAGCGAATCGGCCTACTGGCTGAAGCTGACGCTCTCCCGGACTGAGGCCGCGCCATCAAACTGGCTGATAGAGATACCTTACCTTGGCCTCGAAAACATCGAGTTTTACGCGCCAGACCAGGTGCCGGTGCACACTGGCTCTGCACTTGCGTTTAACACACGACCCATCGCGCACCGTTTTTTTCTTTTCCCGATCATTACTGACACGCAGCCACGCGACTACTACTTTCGCCTGAAAAGTCACTATGCGCTGACGGTGCCGATCAATCTCTGGAAGCCCAAGGCATTTTATGAACAGGCACAAAAGACACTGACGGTACAGGCCTTGTACTTCGGCGGACTGCTCGCGCTGCTGATCTATAATTTTTTCCTCTGGCTGTCCCTGAAAGATCTGCGCTTTCTGCTCTATACCCTTTTCTGCAGCCTGTTGGGGCTGGGTATTTTTGCCGGCAATGGTTTCGGACGGCTGTTCATCTGGCCCGATGCCTCGGAATTCGATGTCATTTCTCAGACGTTATTCATCAGCAGCGCTCTGGTGTTCGGTATTGAATTTGCGGTGACTTTTCTCAGAGGCCGCGAAGTCGCGCCGCGAAGCACGCATGCACTGCACGCGTCTGCCATCGTCAGTGCCTTGATTGCGGTGCTGCTGACAATCTCCTTGTGGATGAACATACCGAGGTATTGGATCTACCAGAGCTTCATCTTCAACTCGCTGATCGCCACGCCGCTGATTATCTGGACAGGCATTGCCGCGCTGCGCAGGAATGTTCCGGGAGCGCGCTTCTTCCTGCTGGCCTGGTGCCTGCTGCTGGCGGGCGGCGTCGTGGGCAGCCTGCGTATCTTCGGCCTGTTGCAGACCAATGCCTTTACCGCCTACAGCGTGCAGATCTCGTCAGCCGCAGAAATGCTGCTGCTGGCTTTCGCGCTCGCCGATACCGTAAGGCATGAGAGAGACGAGCGTGAACAAGCCCAGCAGCGCGCGCTCGCCTCCGGGGAACAGCTGATGCAGGTCATGCGGGAAAGCGAGCAGCGACTGGAGAAAGCCGTCGGCGAGAGAACCGCGCAACTGAATCTGTCCCTCGCCACTGAGAAAGCCATACTCGCACAATATGTACGTTTCGGCTCGCTGATCTCTCATGAATTCCGCAACCCGCTGGGCATTATCGACAGTCAGGTCGCTCTGATGCGAAAAGAGCTGGCCACCGGCGCAGCTGATCACGGCAGCCGGCTCGACGCGATTACAGGCGCTACCCAGCGGCTGGTAAAAATGTTCGACAAGTGGCTGGCCGACGGACAGGCCCGGTCTGACATCCGGCCAATGATGGTGGCCCCGGTGCCGATCGCGGACTGGCTGTCGCAGTTTCTGCACGAGAATCGCACACTCACCGGTCAGCATCCGGTCAGAACGCCCGCTGATCCTGCGATCGGACTGCTTCATGCCGACAAAGCCCTGCTCGACATTGCGTTGCTCAATCTGCTGGATAACGCGTGCAAATATTCGGAGGCCGGCAGCGCGATCACCATCGCCCCCTGCCAGAAACCCGGCTTTGTCGGCATCCGTGTGACCGACCACGGCATCGGTATCGCGCCCGAGCATCAGGAAAAGATTTTCGAAGATTACTTCCGTATTCAGCCGGCCGACGGTGCGCGTGGCACCGGACTGGGATTGCCACTGGTAAGAAATATCGTCAATAATCATCACGGTCACGTCGATCTGCTCAGCGCACCCGGACAGGGCAGCACATTCACGATGTGGTTCCCGCAGCCGCCGGTCGTATCAGATCACACCGCCATCAAACCCTGAACACAATGCTTCCATGAACTCAGCTGCTCAACGATCCGGACGAATACTCGTCATCGAAGATGAGGTGCCATTGCGCGAGGCGATGGTGACCTTCCTGACAATGGATGGGTTTGATGCCGACGGTGTCGGAACGCTGGAGGCAGCTACCCGCTGGCGCTCGTCTCACCCGATGGATCTGATGATCCTTGACCTTGGCCTGCCCGATGGCGACGCGCTGACATGGCTGGAATCCCATCCCATCGACCATGCCGGCCTGATCATCTGCAGCGCACGAGGCCATCCGCAAGAGCGGATCGCCGGCATGCAGTCCGGCGCCGATGCCTATCTGGTCAAACCTGTGCAGCTCGAGGAACTATCGCTGCTGGCGCAAAAACTCCTGCACCGCGTGCTGGCACCGGCGCACAACACCTGGACGCTCGATAAAATCCACTGGACTTTGGCTGCGCCGTCGGGACGCAAGCTGAAGCTCACACACTCCGAAGCGCAGGTCATCCAGATGCTCGCCCAGTCCCCGGGCGCCGCCGTCCCGAAAAACGATATCGTGATCGCCCTTGGCCATCAGCCGGCCACCTACGACATGCGGCGCATGGAAATACTCATTCGCCGCCTGCGCAATAAGGCCAAAGAACAGCTCGGCACCGAACTGCCGCTGGAAACCGCCCATCGTCTTGGCTATGCATTTACCGCGCCGGTCGAGGCACGCTGATCCCCTGCCTGCAGGGCGGTTACACATCGCGCTACTATTGGGCCTTGCATTTCCCCTGAATCTTTAGCCGATGAGGTTCCTATGTCTGGCATGTCGAAAAATCCCTGCGCGCATTTCACGATCTCGCTGAAAGGCATCGCAAAAATCATCGCCACCACACTCGCCACTGCGGCGTCCAGCCTGCTGCTCTCTGGCCCTGCCCATTCGCTGGAAGCCGGGCCATTGCTGGACGAGGCCATCGCAGGTGCTCATCGCAGCGAGAGCAACCGCGCGCGCGACCGGTATCGTCATCCGAAAGAGACGCTGCTTTTCTTCGGGCTGAAGCCTGAGATGACCGTCGTCGAGATTTCGCCCTCCGCCGGCTGGTATTCAGAGATTCTCGCGCCGGCGCTCAAGGCGCGGGGCCGGTATTACGCAGCGTTGCCGAAAATTACCGAGCAATCGCCCGAGCCCATGAAGCGCCGCGATGCCGACTATCGGCAGCGGATGTCCGGCGATCCCGCGCTGTATGGGATGCCGGTATTCACAAGCTACGATGCCGCCTCGCCGGAATTCGCGCCTGAAGGCTCGGCCGATCTGGTGCTCACTTTCAGGAACGTGCACAACTGGGCAAAAGCGGGCCACACCGCAGCGATGTTCAGCGGATTTTTCAAGGCGCTGAAACCAGGTGGCATACTGGGCGTCGTAGAGCACCGGGCAAAGCCGGACACACCGCTGAAGGCGCAGATCGATTCCGGCTACATGACCGAGTCCTACGTGATCGACGCTGCCAGCAAGGCAGGATTCCGGCTGCTTGCCTCCTCGGATATCAACAATAACCCACGCGATACCAAGGATCATCCTGGCGGTGTGTGGAACCTGCCACCCAACCTCAGAGACGTGCCCGATACCGAGCGTGCCCGCTACCTGGCCATCGGCGAATCCGATCGCATGACACTGAAATTCGTGAAACCCTGACTTGCTGACGCTTTGATTCATGGTTACTGTCGCCAGCACGTCCGTGATGAAGCATCTGCAGCAAGATAATGCTGCACCGGCAGGGTCATTGGTGCGATTGGTGCGATTGGTGCGATTGGTGCGATTGGTGCGATTGGTGCGATTGGTGCGATTGGTGCGATTGGTGCGATTGATGCAACCGATGCAACCGGTGCGCTGGATGCGATCGCTGTCTTGCGCGCTGCAATCAGCGTTACTGGCCTTGATGCTGACAAACCATGCGCTCGCCGCAGAGCCGCCGGTATATGGTCCGGAGCTGCAGGGCTTTGACTACCCGTTCCCGGTCAAACGACACCACTTCGAGTCGCAACGCCAGCCGGTGCAGATGGCCTACATGGACCTGCCTGCTGCCCAACCCAATGGTCGCACCGTCGTACTCATGCACGGCAAGAATTTTTGCGGCGCGACCTGGGAAGGCACCATGCGCTTTCTGTCGCAGCAAGGGTTTCGTGTGCTCGCCATCGATCAGATCGGCTTCTGCAAATCGAGCAAGCCCGCTGCGTATCAATACAGCTTTCAGCAGCTTGCGCACAATACGCGCGGCCTGCTCGATCAGCTGGGCGTGACGCGCGCGACGCTGATCGGTCATTCGACCGGCGGCATGCTGGCCACACGCTATGCGCTGATGTTCCCCGAACAGGTGGAGCAGCTGGTGATGGTCAATCCGATCGGCCTTGAAGACTGGAAGGCCGAGGGCGTGCCCTCGCTGACCATCGATCAGTGGTACGCGCGCGAGCTGCAAGTGACGGACGAGCGCATACGCAACTATGAGCGCACGACCTACTATGTGAACGAATGGCGGGAAGCCTATGAGGTCTGGGTGCAGATGCTCGCCGGGATGTTTCGTGGTCCGGGACGCAACACCGTCGCCTGGCATTCAGCGCTGTTATACGACATGATCTTCAATCAGCCCGTGCTCTATGAGTTCGGCAAGCTGCGCATGCCGGTGCTGCTGCTGATCGGTGAGAAGGACAACACCGCCATTGGCAAAGATCTCGCATCCCCTGAACTGCGTGCCCGCCTCGGTCATTATCCTGAGCTTGCGCGACGCACGGCGTCAGCGATTCCCCGCGCCGACCTGGTGCTTTTCCCCGATCTCGGTCATGCACCGCAGATGCAGGACCCGGAGCGATTTCATCGCGCGCTTGCCGCGGGTCTGCAACGGATCGGCGCGAGCGCTGCTGACTGAATCTCACCTTAACTTGCGCTCCGACGCAGCGATCAGAACCACGCTGACGCGAATTTTCTATTGGTGGTAATTTAGCGAGGCCCGTGGCACCCAGTGTCAGCCGGAGACCGGGCGAGGATGAATTACCACCCTGTTATCACTGAAAATTACACAAAAATGAACAACTCAATCGGAAAACTACTGCGCGGACTCGGCCTGTCGCTGCTGCTGATCCTGCCGCTAACGAGCCTTGCGAATGATGTGGAATGGATCGCTGACAAGCGCGGATGCAAGATTGCCAATATCTTCCCGCAAGAAGGCGAAAGCATCAGCTGGAACGGCCCCTGCAAGGACAATTTCGCGCACGGTCAGGGCAAGCTGACCTGGTACATGAAAGGTGTGCAGAAAGAAGTCTACGAGGGCAGCATGGTGCGCGGCTGGGCCGAGGGCAAGGGCAAGCTGACCCGCAAGGAAGGCGTCTACACCGGCGACTGGAAGAACAGCCTGCAGCACGGCCAGGGCCGCTACGAGCACGAAGACGGCAGCTGGTACGAGGGCGCCTGGGCAGATGGTCATCCGCACGGTCATGGCCAGATGCGCACTCCGGATGGCCGCCTGTTCAGCGGCACCTGGCATCACGGCGAGTTCGAAGATGAACGCGCACCGTCGAACCACACCTGAACCATCAGCACGGTGAGCGGGCGGGGAAGTACCCTGCCCGCACCGGGCTCGCGACCATGATCAGATAGGCTTCCTGTATCGCGTACGCCTCACGTTCGCGCTGGTACCAGAGTCGGCATTTCTGTGCGTCGTCCGCGGTGTCCGCCGGATCGACGTAATGGCTGCCCTCCAGTCCTTGCAGGTAGTGGACGGCCTCGTGCAGCAGCACCGAGCGGTCGAACAGGTTTTTCAGGGGCTGCAGACGATCGTCAAGGTAGATCTGGCGACCGCCTGCGTAGTGGCCGAGCACGCTGCAGGTGCCCTTGCAAGCCAGCCGGTTGAGCTCCGGCGTGGAAAGATAAATCAGTTCAGGGTACTCTGCCGGCGGCGCGTAGCGCGAAAGCTTGTGGATGGTCCGAAACACCACCGGCAGCAGTTCATGCAATTCGAGCTGTGTGCTCGCACCGTCGAAGTCATCCAGGAATTTCTGCTGCTCGCTCTTGTACTTTTCGTACATGCGCTGGTTGGCGTTCGCCGCATTCGGGCCGGCCGCGACGCCGTAGCCTGCAGGCAGCGCCAGCATCGCAGCGGTCAGGACAGCAGTCGTCAGGGTCAGCAATCTGCCGGGCATCGCGTTCATTCCTTGGAAAGACCGCGGCACCTCCGGCACCCGACAGTTTGCGGGTTACTCCTTCTTTGCGCGGCCGAACTCGAACAACAGGTGCAGGTAGCGCCTGCCGACCAGATCTCTGGTCATGGAGAGCTTCTCTCCGCCTAATTCTGCCTCAATCGTGAAACGTCCGCTGGCGGGCGGATTAATGTACAGATAGGGGCCGCGTGAGACGGCCTCGACATCGACCTCGCCCTTGACATTGCGCACCCTGACCGTCACATCCTTCACGCCCAGCGTCTCCCCCTTGTTGCGGAAGGTCAGCTGGATCGGATATTTGGGCGCCTGCGCGTCCATGACGGCCGTCTCCTCATCGTTCTGGCCGCCAGTGATGAAGGTATACTCGCCTTGCCGCTGAGGCTTGATATCGGCGGCCTGTGCCGACGCGACCTGCGCAGCCAGCAATAACAACAAGGACAAGCCTATTCGGACCACGGGACGCTGTGAATTTTTATTCATTGGGTACTCTGCTGAATGAGTGGGTAGGGGAGGAACTTCATGCAAGCATTCAAATGGTGGCGCGCCGTCACGCTGGCCCTTTCACTGTTATCGGCGTCGGCCAGCGCACTCGCTGCGGATCTTGCAGTACTGCAGGGCCAGTGGTCCGGTGTCTGGTACATCGGCATGAGCAGCGGCAAGGCCACGCTCGTGCTGGACAAGAACAACCAGGGACACATCAGTTTTACCAATCTGACGGACGAATTCGGCGACGACAAAATCAACGTTGCCCGCCTTGCCTTCGATGGCGAAACGCTCAGCTTCTCGGTGCCCAGCAAGGGCAGCGCAAATTTCGTCGTCTCGCTGAAGAACAAGCGCGACGGACAGATGCTGGACGGCGGCGGCAAATTCGACGGCGCCGTCGCCAAACTGGTGTTCAACAGAGACCCCTGAGCCGGGCCCATTAAGGCGCGAAGCCGCCCTGCGGATCGTCACGCAGGGCCGGGTCTAACAATGCCGCCGGTATCGATCCGGCCGCCGCGACGTCACTCGCTGGGCAGCGCCTTGATGTACTTCGCCAGCGCGCGCACCTGCACTTCAGTCAGCGTGTTCTTGAAGCTGGGCATCGCGCCCTGCCCTTTGACAATGGTGTTGTAGACACCCTCTTCATCCTTGGTCGTGCCGGCCAGCTTGGGGCCGCCCTTGCCTGCCTTCATGCCGAAACTGCCATGGCACCAGCTGCAGCTGGCGGCGAACAGCTTCTTTGCATCTTCCGGGGAAATTTCCTGCGCATCCTGCGCGAAAGCAGGGGCGCTCAGCAGGCCTGCGATGGCGATCAGGCTCAGGGCCCTGATGCCGCGATACGTGTTGCTCATTTCTACTCCAATGGTTCGTTCTTATTATCTTGTTACGTGCTACTGGTTGATGCACTTGCCGCTGGCAGCAATCCGGACAGGTTTCTCCGGGTATGCGCCAACGAAAAAAGCGGGAAGTTTTCACTTCCCGCTTTTCACTGCTCTGATTACTTGAGCGAGTAGACGATCAGCTGACCGTTATCGGTCGGCATTTCGCTGAACGGCGAACCGAACAGAGGACCGTAGTTACCTGCCACGTGGCTGCCCCAGCCGGTCACGACGGCAACGTACTGCTTGCCCTTCGCGGTATAGCTGATCACGCCGCCATGGTGGCCGAGGCCGTTGTTATGGCTCCACAGCTCTTTGCCGGTCTTGGCATCGAGTGCCTGGAACACGCCGTCAGCGCCAGGAACGAACACGAGGTCGCCCTTGGTCGACAGCAGCGAAGCGAGCACAGGGTACTTGTACTCGACGCGCCATGCCATCTTGCCGGTGATCGGGTCACGTGCCTGGATGGTGCCGTAGGCCTGCTTGCCCTTCGGATGCGTCGCAGTCCACGATGCGCCGAAGTAGTTCTGGCCGGAGAAGTCCTTCGGACGCTCTGCCTTCACGACCTCGAGGTCAAAGCACCACTCTTGCGTGGCCTTGTACATCAGCCCAGTCTTCGGGCTGTAGGAGCCGGCGTTCCAGGAGATCGAGCCATCGATCGCCGGGCACATGTTCGGGAACTTGCCCTCGGTGAAGTCGACACGCCCAACCAGCTCACCCTTCGGTGTCACGCCTTTGACGTAGTTGAAGGTCTCGCCGATCATGTAGGCGTTCTCAACGTCGAGCTTGTTGCCGCCACCGACCTTGGAGCCGTTGTAGACGAAGATGATGCCGCCCTTGTTCGGGTGAACGACGTAGTCCTTGCCGTTCTTCGAGATGCGCATGAACTCACCCACGGCGCTGTCGAAATCCCATGCGTCGTGCGGCATTTCCTGGAAGTAGGACTTCAGCTTGCCGGTGTCCGGATCCAGAACGATGACGGAAGACGAGTACAGGTTCTCGCCGGGACGCGCGCCCTCGTTCATCCACTTGTCGCCCGAGTAGTCATAGTCAGGCGCCGGGTTTGCCGTGCCCCACCAGACCGAGTTGGTCTTCGGGTCGTACTGGCCGGTCATCCAGCCG